>Ga0206677_10000748_pt1 | contig 30902 bp, 29 predicted proteins | sample M130m12015metaG_FD_155475 | JGI IMG/M metagenome (GOLD analysis project Ga0206677, IMG submission 155475) | Ammonia-oxidizing marine archaeal communities from Monterey Bay, California, United States - M1 30m 12015 | ecosystem: Environmental > Aquatic > Marine > Intertidal zone | place: USA...
GGTTTCAACACAGATCTTCACGGGCTTGCTGACCAAATCATGAGCGATCACGACCCGCTTTACAGCCAATACTAAAAGTCTTGATGCAAGGAAAAGCGACTCGCGCCAGTGAGGCGGGGAACTATAGGGACTCAGCTGGTAGCGGATTCTTTAAGAGTCCAACGTAGCTAAACGAAAAAACCCTCTGAAGTTTCCTTCAAAGGGTTTTTAGTAGACATTCTGGAAAAAAGGTCGAAGCTTAATGGAGTGGATAAGCCAAATCAGATGGAATGAATTTTACCCAGTATTGCCATACTGCAACTTGCATTTAGTGTTTGGAACATACTAAAACACAAAAAGGGATATTAGTTAGTTATTGAGATCTTGAAGGCGCGTATTTGGCGGTACTCCAAATAAATACTCAATTATATTTTCCAATCTGAACCAGAACCTAGTCTTGTCTAGAATAGGATTTAGCCAAGGAGTTATAATGCAGTAGGCACGTTCTTCAGGCTTCGTGTGGTGGGTGGCGTGTTGAGCGGGATTTTGGATGATTCTTAGCTTTTGCATCCATGTAACAATTCTTGGTTTTTCGTTCTCGAACATATGCGTCCATTGATGCACGATGTTTCCGTTAGAGCCAACGACTGCGACCCATATCATTTGCCAAGGAAGATTGTCAAAAACCAAATACCAAATACCACATATTCCCCATGAGAAAACCCACGCACTCTTGGAAAGATACCAATAGCTTCTAGAAATCATTCGTCGCGGATTAGCATGATGCATTGTATTTATCTCTACAACAGCTGGCCCGACAATGGGCATCTCTTCTTTACCATACCTGTCCATCCACCAATGCGTAATTCCACTGATGAGATCAGCAATTAAATATCCTGATACCAACCAGGCGATTATATAAAGCACTTGCATCATACCCAAACCTCACAATTTTCGTTTTAATAAAAGTAGTGATGTATTGCCTCCTAAACATTTAGGAAAAATGCTAATCGTGAGACTATTCCCTTAAAATAGGTGTTTCGGGAAAATTAAAGACAGTATATGCCTCATAATTGAGACTAATGTTAAAGCAGTTGGATGTTGAGGACTTGCCAGAGTTGTAGCTTATCAAACACTTAAGTTATTTGCGTCCAAATTTAGACCCTAAATTCCAACGATACCCCACTGTTGCTAACCTGACTGAGTAGAAGCTCGGGCCCTCCCAATTATAGTTTCCAGTTATACTATTGGCTGATTCCTCAAATGAAAAGATAAATGAATGATGCTTATTGGATGGTAACCACTGAAGCTGAAGATATACGTGCGAAGGATAGGGTCTTATCCCAGCGGTTATAATGGCATTTTCCCCCTTAAAACCTACGCCAACTTTACCTGTTGCTAGGGTTGGGAAGGCTAATCCAATCTGTGCGTCTAAAACTAGATTGCTTTTCGTAATGTAAGTAGTGCCAATTAGGTATGAGCAACCTGGAAAATACAATCCATCGTCTATATAGCTGACGCCGGCATTCCATTCCAGAGAAGTAAATTGCTCTTGCGCTTCGCACTCTATACCAATAAAAATAAGAATAGACAGTATAATCGCTTTCATAACTTTTCGTTTTAATAAAAGTAGTGATGTATTGCCTCCTAAACATTTAATAAAGATGCTAATCGTGAGACTATTCTATTAAAATAGGTCTTTAGGGAAAATTTAAAGACCGTATATGCCTCATAATTGAGACTAATGTTAAAGCAGTTAGATGTGGGGGATTTACCTACATTGGAGTAAATAAAATTCATAGATAATGAAACTACTAACTACCATAGCAGCATTGCTCTTATCATTCACCTCTTTCAGCCAAGACTATGTTGAATACGATAATGGAATCTTCACAAGCAATGGAAAAGAGCTTTCATTAGATAAGGTTGAGCTAATAATGAAACAATACAAGGTTTCAAACTACTGGAGCATAAGAAGGCAGATGAAAACTTGCGAGAATAAATGGAGCCGAATTGGAGTAGTTTCATATTCCGCTTTGGCCACCCCTGTGTTTGCTATTGGAACCCCAGTGTTTGGCTTAATTACACTATACGCTGCGGGCGAAGGAGATATGGGAGGTGCTGTAAGTGGATTAGTTGCTACTGCCTCTTGTGCAGCATTAACTATAGGTTTACCCCGTTTAGCTTATGCCCATTCTACAAAGGATAGGTGTCAAAATAAAGTTGATAAGCTATGCGAGAAGTTAGTAGAGAAGTTGAATAAAAAGATAGAGGCTAAATACAAACTACTCGGATATTAAAACTGATATAACTACTCAAGCTACAGTCCAACGTAGCTAAACGAAAAAACCCTCTGAAGTTTCCTTCAAAGGGTTTTCTGAGTAGCCATTCTGGAGAAAAGATCGAATAGATGAACCAGATCAGACTGAGTGAATTATTGCCCGGTAAGACCTTCCATTGGCTTGAATTTTTTGTTCGGAATATTCCGAACACACGTTGGAACTACGCGTATTTCTTAATCCCACTGTTTGCCGTATATTCACAAGGACACCCGGCGATTTCGATAGACGCCGACATCACTAAAATTGAAGCATGAAAGAAGACTTGAGGGGTTATATTATAGACCAAGTACCCTACCCAAAAGAAGAAGAGATAAATGATATTCTTGCTCTTTTTGAAGAACAGCATTTTATAAAAGGGGAGCTCTTTAAAGAACCATTTAAAACGTCAAATTATGTTGCTTTTTTATGTGAAGGATCTGTGAGACTAATCATTCACAAAGAAAATGGTGATGAAATCACCGCTCGTATTCTTCAAGATAACTCATTTATAATAGACCCTTATCGCTTAAAAGGAACCGACAGTTCTCCCCTTAGCATAGAATGTTTAGAAGACCTAACTTTACTTATTGCGTCTTTAGAGAGTATTCAAAAATTGCTCGAAACTAATCTGGCATTAAACATTTTAGTTCGCAAGTACCAAAAAGAACAAATGTTGGAAATGGCAGAAATTCAATTCTTATTTCTCACTGGAACTGCAAAAGAACGTTATCAGCGTATCCTTGAAAACAATCCAGAGATGTTGAGAAAATTCCCACTGCGATTTATCGCTTCAATGATAGGAATTACTCCTACCCAATTGAGTAGAGTCCGTAAAAAAAAATAATTCTCCTACTGATTCATTTCTCAACATTTGTTGAGGATTTTAACATTGCGTCATCAATTCTTTTGCATTCAAACTATAATACGTTTGAAAATGAAGAAATTATCACTTATGGCCCTATTATGTGCTCATTTATTTACCCCCATACAAGGAAACGCACAAGCAGCTTTGCTAGGGTTGATTTTTGGAGATAAGGTAGCCAGTGAAAACTTTAATTTGAGTATAGAGTTTGGTGCAAACTACTCCGGAGTCTCAAACTTTCAAAACCATCAAAGAGCGATAGAAACGAATTTCGGCATGGCTGGAAACATTAAACTATCTGATCAATTTTATTTGAGTCCTACTGTTTTCTTTAGTTCTGGAAGAAAATTAAAGCTTTCAAATTATTCTTTAACCTCTGGTAACAATTCGTTAGACCAAGAATTCATTGACCAAAAAGCAGAAATAACACTTGACTATATAGATGTTAACATTCCGCTTTTATATCAAATAAGCAAATTTAGATTTGGTATTGCTCCACAGGTTTCATTCCTAACAGGTGCAGACTTAAAAATAGAGAATGACTTTGGCGCTTTTGACTATGACATGAACCATGAGGTCAACAATCTAGATTATGGACTACTGTATATTCTATCTTACGAATTAGGAACTGCACGAAAAGGAAAAGGGATTTTCTTACAATTAAGATATTATCAAGGATTTGGGGATATTTTCAAAGCTCCAGTATCCCCTAACAATTTAAATAATTATGTTTCTTTTCATTTAAGCTTGCCTTTTATCACAGAAGAACTAGCCAAGAAAAATCTTCAATCATCTAAAAAAAATTGACCCGCTCTTTTCTCAACATTTGTTGAAGATTTCATCATAGTCCTCAACCTACATTTGCAACGTCACCCGCTGTGAATTAAAAAATTATGCAAGATAGAATACTCATTTATACAGTAATCACACTACTTGGAATTCTTATGTCATCATGTGGATCTTCTCGGACATACCAGATGGATAATTCCCAAAACCCTCTTTACTATCATGATGCGTATTGGGTGGCTAAAATAAAACCAGAAGGCGTACCTGCAAAAATCACGGTAATCAACGATATGCATATAGATACTTCTACAAAAAGAGTTACGGTTTATGCGCAGTCTAGAATTTTAGGAAATATTGTATCACCTCCTCAGGTAGGGTTAGGAAAGTGTATCGAAACAAAAACCGATACCTTATGCTTTCATCCTAATGCCGTTTACTTGAATGGGTCAGGTGCCGAATTAGATAGTGCTGATGGAAGTGGTGCCTGGTGGGTTAAACATTCGTGGGTCCTCGGAGGAGAAGGTTATCAAAACTGGGAATTGAAACCTGAAAAGAATTACGGTGATGGACACTATGTTGAAGGCATCCTGCTCGAAGATGGTTTAACAATGAAAATTGGGATTAGAAAAGATTCTGTTTTTACTGGTTATAACTTAAGAATACCAATAATTGATACAAATACAAGGCAGGTAAACTATCAATTTGTACGGTACGGATTTTCTGATGAAAATAATTCTATACCAGAAGAGAAATTTAAATTGGTTTGGAAATGTAAAAAAAGGAAAAGTCCTTTTAATAATGAAATTCGGACTTGCCCTAAATTAATTCGGCAATAATTTGCTAGGATTGAAACAATAAAAGCAGCAACAGTATAAGGGCGTAAAAACGACCGTTTAATGACAAAAAAGAGATAATGAATAAAATCACGTTAGTAGTAGTAACCGCCATTTTGACTATTGGCTTATCAAGCTGCAAATCAATTTTAGAATCAAGAGGATTAAACCCTGATTTTGATGGAGATATATTCAATTTAGAAGAAAAGAAGGCTTTAATTGTTACAACCAGTCATGGCGTACTTAACAGGCCAGGAGAATCCGGCGGTAAGGCTACAGGTGTAGCTGCAGCAGAAATGACTGCGCCTTATTATGAGTTTTTAGACGCCAATATGGAAGTACATGTTGCTAGTATCAAAGGTGGTCAGATTCCGGTTGATCCGGTTTCTTTAAGGCGATATATTCGATGTGAAGCAGATGAACGATACCTCAAGGATGATATATTCCAAGCAAAAGTTGAAAACTCCATTCCCATAGAGGACGTTGATTTCACGCAATACGATGTGATTTTCTTTGCAGGAGGATGGGGAGCGGCATATGACATGGGGCAATCTCGCCCATTAGCGAAAAAAGTGTCTGATTCTTATTATGCCTCAAACGTAATATTTGGAAGTGTTTGTCATGGTGCACTAGCATTTGTAAACGCCAAAGATAGCTTAGGTCAACCCTTGATTCAGGGTCGAACAATGACTGGGGTCACTCAAAAACAATTAGATGAAGTTGGTGTAGAATTCACACCATTGCACCCGGAAGAAGAACTTAGAAAAGCTGGGGCGAACTATCAATGCAGTACAGGAAAAAGAGATGTTTTCGAAACACTGACAGTTGTGGATGAAGAAAAAAGGTTTGTTACTGGACAAAACCAAAATTCAGGACATGAGACAGCTCAAAAAATCATGGAAATATTAAACGATTTAAAATGACACGCTCCTTAATATTTCTATTTGTATTACAAATATTCTCTGCTGATTGTTTTGGTCAAGAGAACACCAACGAAAACCCTCCAAATATTGTATTAATCCTCATTGACGACTCGGGTTTAATGGACTTTGGTTCTTTTGGAGGAGAGGCTCAAACCCCGAATATTGACAGCCTTGCAAAATGTGGTACAATGTTCACGAATATGCACGCCTCTCCAGTTTGTGCACCTTCAAGAGCCATGTTATTGACAGGGTCAGACAACCATCTAGCTGGGGTTGCAAATTTACCCGAAATGCTCCCTAAAGAATATCAAGAACTCAAAGGGTACGCAGGTGTCTTAAATGATAGTGTCCAAACGATTGCCACACGTCTAAAAGAACTCAAATACAACACATATGTAACGGGAAAATGGCACTTAGGACATGATGAAAATACCTTACCTACCAAAAAAGGTTTTGATCGATCTTTTATCCTAGGGGCTTCGGGTGCAGATAACTACGAAGCTAGTGGTTATTTACCCATGAAAAGTACTGCACAATGGTATGCAGACGGAAAACCAACAGACTTACCTGAGCATTTTTATTCTTCTGAGTCTTATGTCGATGAAATGATTCGTTTTCACATAGAGGAGACCGATCCCAAACAACCATTTTTCTCATATATCGCTTTTCAAGCCATTCACGCTCCTGTTCAGGCACCAAAGGAGTTTGTAGAAAAGTATCAAGCGATTTATTCTGAAGGGTGGGATGTGTTACGAGAAAAACGATTTACCAAAGCAAAGCAAATGGGTATAATCCCTGAAGATGCTGCAATGAATCCAATGTTGGAAGAAATGAACCCATGGGCGAGCATCTCAGAAAAAGATAAAAAAACTTACATCACCGATATGGCTGTGATGGCTGGAATGCTAGACGCAATGGATTATCATGTTGGAAGGTATATTGCTTACTTAAAAGAAATTGGGGAGGCAGAAAACACAATTTTCATTATAACTTCAGATAATGGTCCCGACGGAGGGGATTATGAAAAACTTTATGGTTGGGCAAAACGCAACGGTTTTCATAGAGATTTTGATAAAAATGGAGGAAAGCGATATTACGGAGCTATAGGTCCAGAATTCGCTAGTGCTATAGCCGCACCTTTTTCGTATTTTAAGTACTATGCAGGAGAGGGAGGATTAAGAGTTCCGCTGATTATTTCTGGACTGAAAGCGTCTAATCATCAAATTGACAATTCATTTTGTTTCATAACAGATATCGCTCCAACCATTTATGATATTGTGGGGCTTTCAACCTCAGAAAACAAAGGATATCATACAATTTCAGGTAAAAGTATACTTCCACACATTGAAAATAATTCAGTTCCCATATACGATTCAAAAGATGGTGTTGGGTTAGAAGCAGCAGCCTCTTCAGCTTATTTTTTAGGAGATTATAAAATAGTTAAAAACAACACCCCTCTTGGAGATAAGCAATGGAAAATGTACAACCTAAAAATTGACCCAGCAGAAACCACCAACATTACTTCTCAAAATCCAATGTTGTTTCACACTTTACTTTCCAAATACGAATTGTTTGCGAAAAATGTCGGTGTTCAACCTATGCCTGAAGGCTACAATGCGCAAAAAGAAGTAGGTAGGAAATCTTTAAGGGCAATGTTGAACCCATTTAAGAAATAAGCAGTCTTATGTATTATAAGTTCCTATCATACCTTCTAATTCTGTCGTTGGCTGGTTCTCAGGAGCAATCTAATGAAGAGAATTTCGAATTGCATGTTGTGTCTTATAAAGAATTCGAAGCATTTGTAAATGCTACCGGCTATGTTACTGATGCTGAAAAATATGGTTGGTCATTTGTTCAGAAAGATGTCTTCAATTTCGAGGTGGTCGAAGGTGCAAATTGGCGTAAACCAGACGGAGAGCATACGCCATCTTCGAAATACTTACCTGTAACACAAGTGAGCTATAATGATGCAATAGCATACTGCGAATGGTCAAACACTGAAGTGCCCACCTACGAGAGATATTGGGAACTCATCAAAAGTGACAAGCGTGCTATAGTAACCAATAACAATAAGCCTATTAGCACTGTAAATGAAGCTAATGTTTTGGGAAATGTTTGGGAAATTACTGCCACTACTGTCGGTGATTCTACCAGACTTGCAGGCGGATCACTTTTCTGCTCTGTAAATACTTGTCATGGTACTTCAAAGGATAGAGAACAATTCATTGACAAACAAACTGGAAATATCCATATTGGGTTTGCTGTGATTAGAAATAGCCATCATTGAAATACGGAGTAGCTGCGCCGTTTTATTTGCTGAATACTGCCTTGATTTTTCGCAGAGTGGGCATCGTCACGCCCCGTGATGTGGGACCTTAGGCCCAGCTGGTAGCGGATTCTTTAAGAGTCCAACGTAGCTAAACGAAAAAACCCTCTGAAGTTTCCTTCAAAGGGTTTTTAGTAGCGGAGGCAGGACTCGAACCTACGACCTTCGGGTTATGAGCCCGACGAGCTACCAACTGCTCCACTCCGCGTTATTGTGGGGCAAATGTAAGTGAATTAGTGGACTCAAGCCAAACTAAATTGATACAATCTCAATTATACTAAATGAACTGAAGAACAGTGCTCTAGATCCTTTTGTCGTAAATTCAAGTCGATTAAATGAAAGACTTTCGAAAGATTAGGCACTAAAAAGACGTTCTAAATACGCAGGACCCTTTTCTATTTCCGAACGATCACATTGCCTTTTAATCTCACCGCATTGCAAGAAAACGGCCGTATCGCAGAGCTCTACAACCTCCTGCATGATGTGCGTGGAGAATAGAACGGTTTTGTCTGTGGCGATGTTTTTAAGCAACGTGCGAATTTCAATTAATTGGGCTGGATCTAACCCTGTAGTGGGTTCATCTAAAATCAGCACTTCTGGATCTGGAATCAACGCAGCGGCTAATCCAACCCGCTGTCGATAGCCCTTAGATAAAGAACCAATTTTCTTATGCTGTTCAGGTCCTAAGACCGTTTGCTCAATAACTGTTGGAATTCGTCCCTTATCTACTTTATATAGTTGAGCAACATATTCCAGGTACTCGCGTACATAAAGCTCCAGGTACTGCGGATTGTGTTCCGGCAGATAGCCTAACGATTGTTGTACCTGCAAGGGCGAGGCCACTACATCTATACCGTTCACCTCGGCAGCGCCGGCTGTGGGTAAGATAGCACCAGTAATTATTTTCATTAACGTACTCTTACCAGCACCGTTTGGACCTAAAAGTCCAGTGATTTGACCTTTGTCTATAGTCAAAGTCACTTCATTTAATGCCTTTTGATCACCGTAGTGCTTAGAAATATTTTTTAGCTGGATACTCATGACTTTATACCCATTAAGTCTAAGAAGAATGCGTATTCCATGGCCGTTTCTTTTAAACTTTCAAAACGACCTGACGCACCACCATGGCCGGTTTCCATATTGCAGTACATTAAAAGAGGCTCGTTTTTGTTAGTACGAAGTTTACGCAAACGTGCTACCCATTTTGCTGGCTCCCAATACTGAACTTGACTGTCGTGTAGACCCGTTGTAATAAGCATGGCTGGATACGCCTGAGCCGTTACATTATCATAAGGACTGTAGCTTTTCATATAGTTGTAGCTGTCCTCGTTATTAGGGTTGCCCCATTCATCGTATTCTCCCGTGGTAAGAGGAATCGTTTCATCAAGCATGGTCGTCACTACATCCACAAACGGCACTGCTGAAAGCACCCCTCTAAAAAGATCCGGACGAAGATTAACCACTGTTCCCATCAAAAGGCCACCTGCACTACCGCCGGAAGCCATTAATGTTTCAGGGGAAGCATATCCTAGGTTTATGAGCGTTTCTGCACAACCAATAAAATCGGTAAAAGAGTTCATTTTGTCAAACATCTTTCCGTTTTCATACCAAGGTCTTCCTAAGTATTGTGATCCTCTTATATGTGCAATGGCATAAACAAAACCGCGGTCTAGTAAGCTTAATCTGACACTAGAGAATTGTGGATCAACGGTAATGCCATAACTTCCGTATCCGTAAAGCATTGTCGGATTAGGACCGTCAGAACGGAGTTTATCTTTTCGATATACGACAGACATCGGTACTTGTGTTCCATCTGAGGCAGTGGCCCAAATTCTTTTGGTTTCGTAAAGTGACTTGTCATAACCACCCACCACTTCTTGTTCCTTCTGAACGGTTTTTTCTCCGGTATTGAAATCATAATCAATCACACTACCCGGAGTAGTCATGCTCGTGTATCCAAAGCGCAAATGTGTTTGATCGAAGGCTGGATTATTACCTAGATAAGCGGTGTAGGTTTCTTCTTCGAACGGCAAAAAGGTAGCTTCGCCTCCCCAAGGTTGGATTCGAATGTTTGTCAAACCATTAGAACGCTCCTCTGTAACAAGATAATCACTGAAAAGCGCTATGTCCTCGAGATAAGTGGATTCTCGATGGGGAATAACATCTTCCCAGTTTTCGATCGATGGCGAAGATACTGGTGTACGGACCAATTTAAAATTCGTCGCACCATCAGCATTTGTACGAATGTAAAAATGATCGCCAAAGTGGCTTAAACCATATTCCAAACCGCGTGTACGGGGGTGAATCAATTCAAAGGTTGCCTCGGGCTCATCCGCTGAAATGAATCTGTGTTCATCGGCCATGGTTGAACCACTACCAATGAAAATATATTTCTTGCTTTTACTCTTGTAGACGAAAGTACTGAATGTCTCGTCGCTCTCTTCGTAAACCGTGCTGTGATCTCCTGTCTGTGCATTCCAGCGTTTGATCCTACAACTGCGTAAGGTCTCTAAATCCTTTACCGTATAGAAAAGAAAGTTTCCGTCTGCACTCCATGTTGACCCACCTGTACATTCAGCTTCGGAGATTAAATCTACAGCGCCGGTAATAAGATCTTTTGTGTACAGCGTATAGATGCGTCTACTCACAGTATCCACGCCAAAGGAAATCTTCTGGTTGCTCGGATGCATACTAAGTCCTGTGACTTGGTAATAATCGTGTCCTTGAGCCAATTCGTTTACGTCTAAAAGAACTTCTTCCTCAGCCTCTAATGAACCTTCTTTACGGCAGTATATGGGATATTCGGAATCTGCATTAAATCTGGTATAGTAGAAATAACCGTCCAGCTCGTAGGGAACAGAACTGTCGTCTTTTTTAATCCGGCCTACAATCTCTTCGTACAAACGCTCCTGCAAAGGTTCAGTTGCCTTCATGATTTTCTCTCGATATGCATTCTCGGCATTGAGGTACTCAATCACTTCAGGGTTTTCACGATCACGCATCCAATAATATTCGTCCACACGTGTATCTCCGTGTGTGGTCATCTCGAATGGGACAGATTGTGCCAAAGGTTCGCCGCCAGGGTTTTGCTCAGTCATAGTACATTGGGTCAGAATGACCACAAAACTAAGGCTTAAGAGTGCCTTTTGTCGCATGGGGTCAGTATTTTAGAGGTTTACTAAATAGGTCCTCAAAGTACACAATATGAAGCACTCTATCCTAGTCCTGCTCAGTTCCATTTTACTTGTGAATTGTACCCGTCCGGTACGAACCCTAGACTTGCAAGGACATCGCGGTGCGAGAGGGCTCTTTCCCGAAAACTCGTTGCTCGGATTTGAAAAGACATTGGGGTTTTCAGAGGTAAGCACCCTAGAATTGGATCTATGTGTCACTGCTGACGGAGCGCTCGTCATATCTCATGATCCCTGGTTAAACGAGCACATTTGTACGATAACTGATAGCTCGAAAGAAGGCAGTGCCTACAGCCTTTACAAAATGACCTATGACAGTATTCTTAAATTTGATTGCGGTACTAAAGGGCATCCCGACTTCCCTAAACAACAGCTAACTTTTACGAGCAAGCCGCTACTCAAGGATTTGATTGCGATGATTGACGAAAAGGGATTGCGCTGGCCAAACTTTAATATTGAAATCAAATCACACCGTAAAGGAGATAATATATACCATCCTGGGCCTAAGAAATATGCTGATTTGGTGGTGGTCGCTTTAAACGAATTGAACGAGGCTTACCCTGAGGCGGATTTACTGAATAACGTGAGTATTCAAAGTTTTGATCTTCGGGTTCTTCGTGAGGTTCGAAAGACAGCCTTACCGGTAAGGCTTGGTTTGATAACTGATAAAACTGCCGCTCCTGCCATAGAAATGGATGCATTGGGGTTCCCTGTAGATATATACAGTCCCAGCTATGAATTGGTCACCCAGGAGCTGATTTCTTGGTGTCACTTTAGGCAAATTGCCGTTATTCCCTGGACAATCAACGACGTTTCAGAAATGCAAAAGCTTGTGGATATGGGCGTAGATGGTATTATCTCCGACTATCCTAACAAATTCAAAGCGTTGGTTTATTGACCTTGTTGCGCTCTTGCGCGCTCAATTCTCGCCAATCCTTCTTGCGAACCTCTGTGTTGCGGGTTAAAAGAGAGCGCTTGACGGTAATCTGCCTCTGCATTAGGTAAATCGCCCAATAGTTCAAAACAATAGCCACGGCCATAAAGCGCTCGGTGGTTAACCGGCTGTATGGCCAAAGCCTGGGTAAAATATTGACGCGCCTCCGCATACAATTGCAATTGCAAATGGACGTAACCTATGTTGAAAAAGGACTCTAAATCCTGCGGGTCCAATTGGGTACATTTCGTAAAATCTTCCAATGCTCCATTCCAATTCTGCTGACCTAAATAAAACATGCCGCGATTGTAAAAATGCACGCGAATGTCAGGCTGTAATTCAATCAAACGATTAAAATAACCCAACGCAAGCGGGTTGCCTAAACTGCTGTAAAGAACACCAGACATATCCAAAGCTTCAATGTAGTCAGGCTTGAGGTCTATGGCTTTCTGAAACCAGTCCAATGCCCTTGTTGTATCCTCGAGGGCATCGCGCATGAGTAAACCTTTTAAATAGGCAGCCTCTGCATTCGACGGCTCCATTTCCAGCACCTCATCTACTAAAGCAGCGCTCTTCTCAAATTCTGTAACCACATGGTACAACTGAGCCATCTTTAGTCGACACGGCACATAGTTAGGGTCTTCCTTCATACATCGCACCCATGCATCACGACTCTGTCTCGTTTGATTCGTAGCAAAACTGATATCGCCCCACAATTCAAGGGCTTTAGTTCTACTACTGTCCATTTCTAAAACTGCTGCAACATCTGCCGCAGCATACTTTAAATTCTGACGTTTCAAATACAGTGTAGCACGATATTCTAATGCATCCATATCATTAGGCGCATTACGAAGGACAGTATTTACACTATCGATAGGATCTTTAATGCTAATCGCAATAGATTCCGACGCATCTACCTCAGGTACAACCGGAGATTCTTCAGGCACACCGCAACGCACTAGCACCAACATTGTAAACACAAATAGAACTAAGTTTCTCATACCCCAAAAATGCACCAAAAAAAAAGCCCCGCCAAGTGGCGGGGCCTTCTAATCAAATAAGATCTTTCTTATTAGAAGTTGTAACGCAAAGAAGCGTTCCATGTACGACCGAAACCGAACCACACAGAGTTAGCTGTGTTGATACCGTTCCATGTTGCGTCGCCATCTTCAGCGTGAATACTTGTATTAGACTCTGCGATGTACGTAGCATCTAACAAGTTATTTACATTAAGACGTAAGGTCCAGTTGTTCATTCTGTACGTAGCACCTAAATCAACTAAACCGTAAGAAGGAAGCTTAACTGCACCTCTATTCTCAGGAGCATAGAATTCTTCGTCTACGATAGAGAAATCTGCATATAGACCATCAACTAAACGAAGGCCTAGATCAATGCTTGCGCCTTTAGCAACTTTGTAATCTGCAGTAAAGTATGCAGTCGTCTGCGCTGCATCGCCAACTTTAGCACCTTTCAAATACAAAGTACCGTCACCGATTTCTTGTTGGTTATCGTCAAATAGAGTAGCGGTAAAGTCTTTTGTATATCTCCAATCACCGATTGAAGTCATTGCTTTCAATCGAAGTTTATCTGTCGCGAAGTAATCTGCTTCGAACTCAATACCGTTGTGACGAACGTCAATATCTCTGAACTGAGCTGTTCCGTCGACACCATTCGCGTTGCTCAACGAAACCGTCTGGAAGCGGTTACCCCATGTTGTAGAATAAGCATTCACGTTGATGCGAAGGTTGTTCGATGTGTAACCGTAACCCGCTTCGAACGAGATGATTTCCTCATTCTCAAGATCTTCGTTGATGTCATTACCGTAATTTGGGAAAACTGCGCCGAACTGGGCTTGACGTGAGATGTATCCAGCATTCACAAAGAAGTTAGATGCATCGTCCATATTGTAGTTCGCACCACCTTTTAGATAACCACCCAAAGAGTTTTGTGTAAGTGAGATTGGATTTGCTGGTTGATCGAAGTAATCCTCACGTTGGAAGCTCTGGTTTGAAAGACCCCCTTGAAGAACAACATTGTATACGTTGTCCTCATTGTATTCTATTAAACCGTTTAAACCGGCCCAGCCTACGTTACCTACGTTGAAGAAGTCAATTTTAGGACCATTTAATCCTGTATTGTTAAATGGACTTGCATTGATCGTAGTATTGATGATTTGACCACCTGAATTACGGTTACCCGTAGAGTAATATCCATCTAGACCCATAAGGTTGTTTACCGTACGGTAATGGAAACCTTTGTACGATCTTAAATCTACACCGATAGATGTTCTAACTTTGCCAAACTGACCTTCAAGGTTAGAAATGGCTCCAATCCAGTTATGTGAATTCATTGAGGCACGACGAATCAGTACGGCACGATTAACATTGCTGTCGTTAAATCCGTTTGAACCAATCATCTGACCAGCAAAGTTTGAAATATCACCTGTGTAACCATCAGTAGTGGCTTGATTTGCAGCAACTAGCGCATCAAAATCAATTGTACCATCATCATTTCTAGATCCATTACCGTCTTCTAGATAGTGTTCTGTAAGATCTTTTCTAAATGGTAAAATGTCCAAGTCTCCGTTGTAGTAGTTCTTTCCACGAGGACCGGTACCACCACCGCGACCTGCTGATCCGTAGAATGAAGAGTTCAACTTCCATGTGGAGTTGATATCCCAATCCCAGTTCAATGTTGCGAGCGGCTTGTTGTAAAAGTTACGACGCATAGAGAACTCTTCTACTTCACCGTCCGCATTCGTCATTGTACCTCCGTTGGTATTCCAGCGACGGTTGATTTCACCACCTTCGCCTGCGTAACCATTGTCGCCAGAAAAGTTCTGGTAATCACGAATACTCACCCAAACATCACGCTGGTGGTGCCACTGTCCAGCGCCTAAGAATGTGAAGTTTAAGCTATGGTCGGATCCTTTTGGAGCATAACCGACAGATGCAAAATAGTTATAACCCTCACCTTGAGTGTTATTTATGTATCCATTACCCATCCATCTGCTTAGAAGCAACGATGTCGCCCAACCTTTGTCGTTTACGCCAGTGTTGTAAACAGCAGAAGTTTTAAAGTAACCATCATTACCTAAAGCCTGAGTTAACGAACCACCTTCCTTTTTCTCGGCAGCTTTTGTAAAAATACTAATAGTACCACCAACCGAAGGAACAGCCAATTTCGAAGCACCTAAACCACGCTGAATCTGGATACCCGATGCAACATCAGTTAGTCCTTGCCAGTTTGACCAGTAAAGACGACCGTTTTCCATGTCATTTACGGGCTGACCATTGATCAGGAATGACGTGTTTGTTTGGTCGAAACCACGTAGAGAAATACGTGAGTCACCGTAACCACCACCCTGTTTTGTAGCGTATACACCAGGCGTTGTGTTCATGATCTCAGGGAACTCGAGGTTTCCTACTTTTAGAGCAATGTCAGAAGGCGAAATTGTCGATACTGCAACTGGCGTTTCGCGAGCAACAGCAACATCAATCACTTCTGACACAACAGTAATCTCGTCCAACATGTCGAACAAGGAATCTGCCGAAGCAGAGGCGTCTTGAGCACTTACAGCAAAACTTGCTGATAGTGCACCGATAATTAGTAATGCTTTTTTCATTTTATTTTATGAACTGGTTATTGTATTTGAATTTAACAACCTTTTAACAAGATTTAACTACCGTACACCGCCGTTTTATCAACTAGTTTTAAACAAATAAGGCGCTGTTTTACAGCGCCTTATAGAAATTATATGAGAACGAGCTTCACTATTCCGCAGCAGCTAAAACAGCTTTAATCTTCGCCTCCACTTCTTCAGCTAGCTCTGGATTATCGATGAATAACTGTTTAACAGTATCGCGACCTTGACCCAAGCGAGTATCACCGTAACTGAACCACGAACCACTTTTAGTTAGTATGTCGTGCAATACCCCTAAGTCGATCAATTCACCCGCTTTTGAAATTCCCTGTCCGTACATAATATCGAACTCCGCTAAGCGAAATGGTGGTGCTACTTTATTCTTCACCACTTTCACGCGAGTACGGTTACCCATGACACGATCGCCATCTTTGATTTGCGTAGAACGACGGATATCGAGTCTTACTGAACTGTAAAATTTAAGCGCATTACCACCAGTAGTTGTTTCAGGATTTCCGAACATCACGCCAATCTTTTCGCGCAACTGATTGATGAATATTACACAGCAATTTGTTTTACTGATTGTACCGGTCAATTTCCGTAAAGCTTGAGACATAAGGCGTGCATGCAGACCGACACGCGCATCACCCATTTCACCCTCGATTTCAGCTTTTGGCGTTAAGGCTGCAACGGAATCAACGATTAAGATATCTATTGCACCTGAACGAACTAGATTATCAGCAATCTCCAAAGCCTGCTCTCCATTATCGGGCTGCGAAACAATAAGATCATCGGTATTCACTCCTAAACTCTCTGCGTATGTTCTATCAAAAGCATGTTCAGCATCAATAAATGCGGCGATTCCTCCTTTGCGCTGACATTCTGCGATGGCATGTAAAGTAAGCGTTGTTTTACCGGAGCTCTCTGGACCATATATCTCGACAACACGACCCATGGGATAACCGCCCACGCCCAATGCAATGTCTAATGTCAATGAACCCGTAGGTATCGATTCAACTTCAATGACAGGCGCATCGCCCATTTTCATTACTGTTCCTTTACCGTAGGCTTTATCCATACGGTCCATAGTTAGTTTGAGTGCCTTGAGTTTGGCGTCTTTATCTGCGCTCATAATCTTAGAATGCTAAAAATATTAGAATTTATACAAATGTAGAACTTTGTTTCAAACGACAAAGCCCTTTCTAATAAATTACACGAAGAATTTGAATTTTTAGTAAAGTGCGAGGATTTGTTCTGTCGCTTCTTTGGTTTTTACCTTTTCTAATACTTGCTCAATAACACCTTCTTCATCGATTACGTAAGTATGTCTATAAATACCTTCGTATTCTTTGCCCATAAACTTCTTCCATCCCCAAGCTTCAAAGGCGAGTATGATTGATTTATCTTCATCCGCTATAAGGTTATAATTTAACTCTTGCTTAGAAGCGAAATTGAGCTGACGCTTTACAGAGTCTGCGCTGACACCAACTACTTCAAATCCTTTTGATGCTAGGTGAGCATAGTGATCTCTAAAATTACAAGCCTCGACTGTACACCCTGGTGTACTCGCTTTTGGATAGAAAAATAGGATCACCTTCTTCCCTTTAAACTGTGCAGAAGTTATGTGTTCGCCGTGCTGATTTACGCCACCCCAAGCTGGTGCGGACTGTCCAATTTTTAATGCCATTGTTAATTCATTTTATTTCTCAACAACTCGAAGTTAGCTTTGTTTCCATCGATAGCGACCTTGTTCGTACTAAATAGTTTTGCACATGACCAAAGCAGAGAAAATCCAATTTACCCTCGACGCATTAGAGCAATTGTATCCGGAAACCCCAGTTCCGCTTGATCACAACGATCCATTTACATTACTAGTGGCAGTAGTTCTTAGCGCACAATGCACAGATGAGCGAGTTAATAAGATCACTCCCAAACTCTTCGCAGTAGCTGACAATCCTTACGATATGGCGAAATTGACTGTTGAGCAAATCGCGGAAATCATTCGACCCTGCGGTTTAGTCCCAATGAAAAGCAAAGGGATTCATGCATTCAGCAATACCATTGTCAATGAATTCGCTGGAAAAGTACCTGCCAGTTTCGAAGCGCTAGAAGCCATGCCAAGCGTAGGACATAAAACCGCAAGTGTAGTTATGAGCCAAGCTTTTGGTGTTCCCGCTTTTCCTGTTGATACACATATACAACGGTTAATGTACCGCTGGGGCTTCTCTAACGGAAAATCCGTAGTACAAACAGAACGAGATGCTAAGCGGCTATTCCCAAAAGATTTATGGAACAAACTCCATTTGCAAATCATCTTTTATGGCAGAGAATACAGCCCAGCGCGAGGATGGGATTTAGAGAAAGACATTATTACGAGTACAGTGGGCAGAAAAAGTGAAATCCAACGATGGTATAAGGAGCAGGAATTGAAATATAAGAAGGACAACACACGCAAGAAAGCTCGTAGATAGTTCCTATTTTTGGGTATCGATAAAATGAAAATTCCTTTATATGGGTCGCGCATTTGAATTTAGAAAAGAACGGAAGTTTAAACGTTGGGCTGGGATGGCAAAAACCTTCTCTCGCATCAGTAAGGACATCATCATGGCTGTTAAGGAGGGTGGTGACAATCCGGATTCAAACTACAGACTGCGCATGCTCTTGCAAAATGCAAAAGCTGCCAACATGCCTAAGGACAATGTAGAGCGTGCGATCAAAAAAGCAATGTCGAAGGATCAATCCGACTACAAGACTATTGTTTACGAAGGATATGGTCCTCATGGAATCGCAGTGCTCGTTGAGACAGCGACTGATAATAATACTAGAACGGTTGCAAATGTCCGTTCGTACTTCAATAAATGTGACGGTTCATTGGGCACATCTGGCTCGGTCGAATTCATGTTCGAACATAAATGTCATGTAAAAATTGCTGCGGGCGATACGGATCTAGAAGAGCTCGAGTTTGAGATGATCGATCACGGTGCAGAGGATGTATTCAAGGATGTAGAAGAGAAAGACGGTGAAGAATCAGAAGTAATCATGGTGTACGGGCAGTTCGCTGATTACGGAAACATAACAAAAGGGCTCGAAGAATTAGGACACGAAATAGTGGAGTCTGGCTTCGAATATATTCCCACAACCACAAAAGAAATAGGTGCAGAGCCAACAAAGGATTTAGAAAAGCTCATAGAGAAGCTTGAAGAAGACGACGATGTTCAGAACGTTTATACCACAATGCGTTAAGAGGCCTTAACACATAAAAAAAGCCGCTCCTATTGAGCGGCTTTTTTATTGCTTTTAAATGGCTTTCCGAAGCGAACTTCGCTCAATCTGCGATTTCGCGTATTCGAGTGTAATATGAATTTCCTTTGCTTCTAATCCCGGTGCGTCAAACATATGGTCCGTAAGAACGGCCTCACAAACACTACGCAATCCACGCGCACCTAGGCTATATTCAAGGGCTATTTCAACAATGTAGTCATACACTTCCTCGTCAAAAGACAACACAATGTCATCCATATGAAAGAGGTGTTGGTACTGTTTTATCAATGCATTCTTCGGCAGCGTTAAAATGGCTCGAAGGGCCTTTATATCCAGCGGTGACATGAATGTAACGATCGGCATACGACCGATCAGTTCTGGAATCAATCCATAACTCTTCAAATCTGAAGGAGTGATATAGCTCAATACTTCATCTTCCTCTACATGCTGACGTGACTCCTTTGAATATCCTAAAGAAGCAGAATTCAATCGCGAACCAATTTTCTTTTCTATTCCTACAAACGCACCACCTGCAACGAACAAAATGTTTGTCGTATCTACCTCAATGTATTTTTGATCCGGGTGTTTACGCCCACCTTTTGGGGGAACATTGACCTTAGATCCTTCCAAGAGTTTGAGCAATCCTTGTTGCACACCTTCTCCACTCACATCACGAGTAATAGAAGGATTATCTCCTTTGCGTGCGATTTTATCGATCTCATCGATAAAGACAATACCTACCTGTGCCTTTGGCAAATCATAATCTGCCGCTTGAAGTAAACGGGTTAAAATACTTTCGACGTCCTCTCCTACATATCCAGCTTCAGTTAATACCGTGGCATCCACGATCGTAAAAGGGACATTGAGTAGTTTGGCAATGGTACGCGCCATCAAGGTTTTACCTGTACCGGTATTTCCAACAATGACAATATTCGACTTATCTACCTCTGGCGCATCTTTTAGAGGAACTAGACCAATTCTTTTGTAATGATTGTACACTGCAACTGCCATGGTGCGCTTGGCCTGCTCTTGCCCTATGATGTACTCGTCTAGGTGCGCCTTAATCTGAGCAGGTGTAAAGTCAAATTCTACTTTTCCTGCAACATCTAGCGGGCTGCTTTGCGGTGCTTCACCTAATTCAGTGTGTAGAATACCACCAGCCTGTTCAACACAACGATCGCAGATGTGGGCATCCACACCCGCAATCATCATTTCTGCTTCAGTCTTACTGCGCCCGCAGAAAGAACAATGTATGTTGTTTTCTTCGCTCATTATTTAGCCTGACCCTTTCCAAGAAGAATTTCGTCCACCATACCATAGGCTTTAGCTTCCTCAGAGGTCATCCAGTAATCACGATCAGAATCCGCTTCCACTTTATCAAAAGCTTGTCCACTGTGATGCGCTATAATGCTGTATAATTCTTTTTTCAGTTTAAGAATTTCAGTCAATGTAATCTCCATATCTGAGGCCTGACCTTGTGCACCACCCATAGGCTGATGAATCATGATACGGCTGTGCTTTAATGCAGAGCGCTTTCCAGCAGTACCTGCACACATTAAAACTGCGCCCATAGACGCAGCCATACCTGTACAGATCGTAGCTACATCTGGGTTTACAACCTGCATCGTATCATAAATACCCAGTCCTGCGTACACTGAGCCACCAGGTGAGTTGATGTAAATCTGGATGTCTTTCTTCGCGTCTGCGCTTTCTAAAAAGAGCAATTGGGCCTGAACGATATTCGCAACTTGATCATTAATTCCGGTACCCAAAAAGATGATACGGTCCATCATTAGACGAGAAAAAACATCCATTTGCGCGACATTCATTTGGCGCTCTTCTATAATGTAGGGCGTCAATGAAGCATCAACGTACTGTTCCACGTACATGCTGTTTATACCGGCGTGTTGCGTAGCGTATTTTTTGAATTCTTTTCCGAAATCCATGAAGTCTTATTTTCTAAAGTGAAGGAATGATTATGCGTTTTCCGTTACCAATTTAATGAATTCATCGTAGGTAACTTCCTTCTCATCCACCTTAAAGGATTCTTTGTAGTAAGTCAGTAATTTTGCGTTGTACACCTGATCATTGATTCGGCGAGCTTCCTCCTCATTTTTCAGTGCATTTTCTGCAATACCCTTTAACATTTCATCATCCATCGCCTGCTGACCGTACTGCTGGAATTGTGCTTTTACCATTCCTACAGTGTGGTCAACGAGTTCTTCTTGTGAAACAGATATCTCACCCATTTGAATGACTTTATTCTCAATCAATTGGTAACGCAATCCACGTTCTGTTTTCTCCCAGTCTGCCTCAATCTCTTCGGCTGAAACCGGTTTTTCGCCTGCCGTTTGCATCCATTTCTTCAAGAACGCGACAGGTAAGTCAAATTTCGTTTTATCCAATAAGTATTCAGCAACATTGTTAAGGAAGTACTGATCCGATTCGTTCATGTACATGCGCTCTGCTTCTTCCTTCATCTTCTCGCGCATTTCATCCTCACTGGTCACTGCGCCTTCTCCGTATACTTTATCAAAGAACTCTTGGTTCATCTCTGCAGGCTCCATGCGTGCAACGCTCTTCAGCTCGAAGTGGAAAAGACCTGTTGAGGCTTCTAATTGGGCATCTGTGATACCTAAAAGACCTGCAGCATTGTAACCTTTCACAAAACTCTTCGAAGCGTCAACAGGCAGTACATCGCCTGCTGCAGCCTTACACCATTCGCCTTGTGCTTTCTTGGTTTTCAAGTTTGAACCCATGATTTGGGTATCCTCTTTTACGATACCGCCGTCTACAACCGCTCCTTCCGCATCCACTTCAGTGAATGTACCGTGGAACATGTCAGTAACTTCAGGTTTTTCAGGAGCAGACATTTTTCCGTAACGGTTACGGATATCCTCTACGTAGGTATCAAGAACTTTTTTATCTGCAACAACTTTAACAGCTTTGACTTTATTCTTCTTTGAAATGCCTACCTCAAATTCAGGGCTTAAGCCTAATTCAAACTGAAAGTTGTAAGATCCAGCCGTATCAAAATCTAAATCCGGTTGTTCTACCGGCATTGGATTGCCGAGGATGTTCAACTTTTCATCAGTAATGTATTTGTAAATACTGTCTTGCAAGAGGTTGTTAATCTCTTCAATGAGTACGGCTTTACCGTATTGTTTTTTGATCAAGCCCATAGGCACTTTCCCTGGACGGAATCCCGGAATATTCGCGCGCTTGCGGTAATTTTCCAATACATCGCTCACCTTCGTTTGGTAATCTTCTGGGGTGATCTCAATGTTCACTAATAGGTTTAGTGCGTCTACTTCGTTCTTGCTGATGTTCATTACTGTGGAATTAAATGTTGCAAAACTCCCTTCAAAAGGGGGTGCAAAGGTAAGTAACATTTTGCCTTTTACGGACTTATGTGAGACCCTTCGCGTTTGCATTCCTTTAACGTTCGAATTGCCGAAGCTTGGAACAAAGATTGTACCTTGCCTATTCTATGATTCAGAGACTTATGCAGCGTAAAAATCTCAAATATTTACTCCCACTAGTTGTGGGAGCTTTGGTAGTTTTAGGGTTTAAATGGTTCGGCCCGGAAGAAGAAAAAGAGGCCGTGATCTTTTCGTTGGTAAGAGACGCGTTAACCAATGTGCATTTGCAGCCAAAAGAGGTAGGCGATGCGCTCAGTGAACAGGTGTATGAGAATTACCTGAACACATTAGATTACAACAAACTGTTTTTGACACAGAATGAGGTCGATCAATTAGCGGGCTACAAAAAAGAATTGGACAACCTCTTTCAGTTAGGTGATACGAGATTCTTCACGCTCAGCTATGCTTTAATCACATTCTCCATAGATGCCTCCAAGGAAATCTACACGCAACTCCTTTCCGAACCTTTCGACTACACGCTAGACGAACGCATTGGAAATAACCCTGAATCGAGAACCTTCGCTCGAAATAATGAAGAGCATGTGGAGTTTTGGCGTAAACATTTGAAATGGCGCGTTCTGAATCGTATTTACGAAAAGGATCGTGCACAAAAAGAAGATGCCGAAACCGACGAAACCGTTGAGTTAAAGTCATTCGAAACGCTCGAAATTAAAGCGCGCGAAAAAGAATTAGAATTGCAGAATGAATGGCACGAAGACCTGATGGACGTGAGTCGATTAGAGTGGTTTGGCATGTATATGAATGCCTATTGCGAGGCATTTGATCCGCACACCTCGTATCTCGCACCACAACAAAACGAAGACTTTGAATTGAGCATGACGGGCCAGTTTGAAGGTATAGGTGCCCAATTAAAACAAGACGGAGACTACATCACTATCGAGCGAATTATTGTCGGCTCAGCTTGCTGGAGACAAGGCGATCTTGAAGCAGGCGATAAAATTTTAGCCGTTGCCCAGGGCGAGGCAGAGCCTGTGGATGTTGTGGGTTACAAAGTACGTGATGGAATCAAACTCATTCGAGGCAAAAAAGGAAGTGAAGTTCGTCTAACGGTAAAAAAGAAAGACGGTGCTAGACAAGTCATCCCGATCATTCGTGACATCGTCGAAATTGAAAGCACTTTTGCCCGTAGTACCCTTTTAGACGGTGCGGTTTATGATAAGAAAACTGGTGAATGCATTCAAGAAAGCATAGGCAAAACGGGGTACATTAGGTTACCGAAATTCTATGTCAATTTCTACGACAAGAACAACCATAATGCGGCTGAGGATGTTAAAAATGAAATCATCAAACTCAAAGAAGCTGGGGTGGAAGGTATGATTCTTGACCTTCGAGGAAACGGAGGCGGTTCATTACAAGCAGCTATTGAAATTGCGGGCCTCTTTACTGGAAATGGCCCTATGGTTCAAGTCAAAAATTTCCAAAGCGGTACTCGTGCTAAAAACAACCGTAGCAGCACAGTGTATTGGGACGGACCGCTCGTAGTTCTTGTTAATGAATACAGCGCTTCAGCGTCAGAAATTGTCAGTGCGGCATTGCAAGATCGCGGCCGTGCTTTGATTGTCGGCCCCTCAAAATCTACTTACGGCAAAGGAACCGTGCAAAATATGTTTGATTTTGACCGCGCAGTACCTGCTTCGTTGAAGCAATTAAAACCTCTGGGTGCTATTAAAATAACTACAGAGAAGTTTTATCGCATCTCTGGCGGCACGACCCAACTTCAAGGTGTTGTACCAGATATTTCATTACCGGGGGCTTACGACGGCATCGAGATTGGTGAAAAGGAATACGAAAACGCATTGGCTATTGATTTTGTGGAAAAAGCCGATTTCACTCCTTTAACCCAATGGGAGAAACAATTTACAAAAGCCAAAAAATCGGCCCAGAAACGGGTGGCTTCAAACCCGGCATTTACAAAATACGAAGCGTATGCGGATTGGATTGCAGAAGGAGATAAGGACAAATGGATTCCACTGAATTACAACAACTATCTCGGGTTTCAAGATTCAATCAAATCAGCAAGTGAAGCGTATAAAAATCTCTCAAAACTAAACGACAGTTTAGGTATTGTTGCTTTAGATCATCACCCTACAGTGGCAACTGATAGTGCGCAAGCTGAAATATATCACAAATGGTACAAAGGGCTTTCAAAAGACCTCGTACTGCGTGAAGCGAATATTATTGTAAGTGAACTGGCGCAATAGCATAGGACAACTGGAACTGGGGCAAAAAATTGCACTCGGTTTTTTGATGCTCATTGTCGTTATGGCTGCAGCAGCACCACTGGTCGTGCTGGACCATACTGCCAACGCTAACGACATGGACCTACGCAGAGCACTTTTAGGACCGGGTAGTAGTACGGATATGGGTTTGCATTTGTTTGGAACCGATAAGTACGGTAGGGATCATTTTTCTCGTATCATTTTAGGCAGTAGGATAAGTCTCACTGTAGGGTTCATAGCAGTAGGCATCTCACTACTTATTGGAATCCCAGTAGGTGCCCTTGCCGGTTACTACGGCGGTAGATTAGACCAGTTCCTTACATGGGCCATGTCAGTGCTTTGGTCCATCCCAACCCTTCTTTTGGTTATTGCATTGACCTTTGTCCTGGGTAAGGGAATCGTGCAAGTCTTCATTGCAGTCGGTCTAACGATGTGGGTTGAGGTAGCACGTGTGATTCGAGGCCAATTTTTAGGTGAAAAGTCGAAGGAATATGTCGAGGCAGCGAAAGTCCTTGGTTTCTCGACACCACACATCATCTTCAAAGAAATACTCCCCAATACATGGGGTCCGCTTGTGGTTATTTGTGCAACTAATTTTGCCAGCGCCCTTCTGATCGAAAGTGGGCTAAGCTTTTTGGGAATTGGGGCACAACCGCCCGTTCCTTCTTGGGGCGGTATGATCCGGGAATACTATCCGTATCTCATCACCGGTAAGGCCTATTTAAGTCTTATACCTGGGGGCCTCATTGCGATAAGTGTATTGAGTCTGAACACGCTTAGCACCGTTTGGGGCAAGCGTAATTAGAGAGATAAGCGAAAATGTTCTGTAGAAGGAACCACGACATCTTCCACTGCTAGTCCAGCATGATGATGCATGATTTCGAGGAATTCCTCACGCTCCATATTTACAGCGCCTAGACTGTCTAAATGTTCCGTAGGCAACTGGTTATCGACGGCAACAACTCCCTGCGCCTCTAGGTATTGACACATGCCTATGTACGCATATTTAGAAGCATTGGCCTGCGTATGGAACATGCTTTCACCAACGAAAATTGCACCGGTAATAACACCAAAAGTACCCCCGACCAATTCCTGACCGTCCCAGACTTCAAAGCTGAAGCCCTTGCCATCTTCATGGAGTGCTATAAAATTTTCGCGGAATTTTTCAGTAATCCAAGTACCTGCCTGTCCAGGTCGCTCCACCGCACTGCACTTTTCCAACACTTGCTCAAATGCGGTATTCACTGTGAAACGCCACTTTCTACCGTTGATGTACGGACGCATGCTTTTCGATATTTTCACTTGGTCCGTTGCAGTAATGCTCCGTACCTCTGGAGAAAACCAGAACACAACCCCTTCTTGCTCAAACCATGGAAAGATTCCAGAGGGATAAAGTCGATCGTACATCTGCGGGCTAAGCTCCCAAGAAAGTGCGATCAAACCCTCGTCGTTCGAGACATCATTGGGGTCGGGAACTTCCCAGTCCCCTTGCCCAATGAAGTATAATGGATTATTTGTAGATGAAAACACGTCGGTCTCTTTTAGAACGGTAAGTCGTCGTCTAGAACCGAATTATCTGCACCAGAAGGTGTGAATGGCTGTCCTGCCGGAGGTAAATCCGATGGCCCAGGTCCTGCAGCCGCTTCAACGGCATTCATTCTCCAAGCTTGAAGCGTCGTGTAGTAACGAGTATCACCGCCTTGAGGAGGCGTCCACTCGCGTCCACGAATATTGAATTCAATATTGACTTCTTGACCTTCCTTGAAATTATTCAAAACGCCCGTTTTGTCCTGAGTAAACTCGAACAATAACGTCTGAGGATATTGGTCTTTAGTTTGGACTACGAATTCTCTTTTTTTGAATCGGTCTGAAATGACCTGCTCATCCATAATACGCTGGATTCTCGCTTCTAACTGCATCTGCTTACCCGTTTATCGGGCCGATTTATCTATTAATAATACTTTCCAAGCTTCCTTCACTTGGCCATTGTCTAATAAGTCTTTGGCCATTTCATGTAATTGCTCGCGCAATTCTATTCCGTCCGCAAAATTTTGTAAAATGCGACGGACATCAAAATCATTTTTCTTTCCCTCTACCTCTTCGGCAGTTGGAAGTGTAATTTCCGAACCCAATTGGCCTAAATTATTTCCTGTCAAAATAGTCGAGCGGCGAATAACATCCGGAATTTGATCCACACCTATTCCCAACTTTGGAGGTGCCAATTCAAACAAAGCATCGCCTGAAGCTCTTACCCACCAAGCTTTGCCCAATCTACCCACTAAATCAATTGCATCCTGATCAATGCCTCCATTATCCGATAAGACATCATCAGCAATGTGCATTTTTTTAACCACACACATCACCAGGTTACCTGCTCCGCCCTCTTCGCCCATATGAAGTACATCGCGTACTTCACATTCTAGACTGACAGGACTTTCTTTCACTCTTCTCGGTGAAACCAGATCAGATTCTATTGGCGTCAAACCGCTTTTCACAAACTCGTCTACATCCGACGAATATTCCGCGGAACTAAGATTCACCTGCTGCGTAATGGCATAATTAACCACGTTTATGACCACCTGCTTTTGCTGCATCGCGTTGTGCAGCGTATCCTTAGTTGTGTTGTTTCTGACTCTTCTCGCGGCAGAAAAAATAACCACTGGGGGATTGGAACTGAATATATTGAAGAAGCTGAACGGGCTGAGGTTATTATTGCCAAATTCGTCTACGGTACTCACCAAAGCGATAGGTCTAGGAGCTATGGCTCCTAGCAATAAACTGTGACGCTCTTTGGTTCCGAGCTCGTTGGGATCAAAACTTGCCATGTGTAAGGATTTTGAGCAAAGTTAATTTTTCAAGCCACCCAATCATTTTTTCTCTCAAAGTAATTTTTCTATCTATATTTGCCGTCCCAATGGAAGCGGATGTGGTGAAATTGGTAGACACGCTAGTTTTAGGCACTAGTGCTTTATCGCGTGAAGGTTCGAGTCCTTTCATCCGCACCAACAAAGAGAAGCCCGGTTGCAATGCGATCGGGCTTTTTTGTTTATAACCCGATGCAAGCTTGCTTAGCGGAAGCAGAAAAACAAAAAAGCCCTGAGCTCGCAAAGCGAGACTGAGCTTTTCGTAGGCATGCAACCTATCAGAAGGCCGCCGCACATGCAGTGCATGGGTGGCAATCCTTTGCTAGATGGTTACCCTAAAATCTTCTTAAACCGATCCCTCTTCATCCAGCGGAATCCCTAAAACCTGATCGTCAGAAACCTGATCATACATGTCATAATAGACAAGCATGACGATCGGAATAATTGCGAGAAGTCCTATAAATAGGGTTAAAACCGTGAAAATTACCGTGAGTATACCCACGAGAAAAAAGGTGATAAAAATTCTCAGAAAGTTCGGCATGCTCACTTTAAAACTCCAAGTGATGCTTTCAAACAGATCACTACCGTCTATAGACGCCTTGTACGTTGAGAACATAAGTCCAATACTAAAGACCAACTGAATCAATCCTACCGCAATAAGTGTCCCACTACTTTCGCGCAGATCGATACCCATATCTTGAATCAACATGAGGATTTCATCCGGATCTTGAATCTGCCCTGAGGCCATATTAAAGAATTCATCCGGGAACATGATGACCGAAATCAAGCCGACTAAACTCGTTACTACACTGACTTGAAGCAGTGATTTTTGATTTACACGAAAGGCATCGAAAAAAGTGCTGAATTCTACGGCTTCGCCTAACTGGTCCTTGCGCGCTACATGCGCGTAACCCAGTGTAAGGAAGCTAGCCGCTACACCGGAGATGATGGACGATATCGCTAAAGTGGCTTTCGCCCCCCCAAGGAATCCAAACATTGTACCTACACCATTACCCACTGAGGAGATGAGGGTAAGAAGAACAAAGTAGACTACCGTAAAGGCAACGTAGAGTGCTGCTTGATTTTTAAATCGCAACCATCCTGCTTGAATGGCTTGTCCTGGGTTAATTTTATTCATGGTATTGCATTTTCTATGCTTAATTTGTGGAAAAATACAACACACGTTGAAAGTATACCGCTCCTTAGCCGAATTTAATACATTAGAATGCGCTGTCGCTACCACTGGGACATTTGACGGAGTGCACCTGGGCCATCAGAAAATAGTAAGTCAGTTGGTTCAAACCGCCCACAAAGTCGGGGGAGAAAGCGTTTTACTCACTTTTGACCCGCATCCGCGAGTGGTTTTACAGCCGGATGTTGAGCTCAAATTACTCTCGAGTATCGAAGAAAAAATTGAACTTTTTGAAAAAACCGGATTAGATCATCTGATCATACATCCGTTTAGTAAAGAGTTTTCGCGTACACCTTCATTAGAGTTCGTTCGTGAGATTCTCGTGAATACTATTGGCGTGAAGCACTTAGTGATTGGCTACGATCATCATTTCGGACGAAATAGAGAAGGTAGTTTCGAGCACCTTAAAGAATTTGGTCCAATTTACGGGTTCGAGGTCCAAGAAATTTCAGCTCTTGATGTGGAAAGTGTAAATGTGAGCAGTACCAAAATACGTCAAGCCTTACATCGCGGCGATGTTGGTTTAGCTGCTGAATATTTAGGGCACCCATTCACCTTAAGCGGCACTGTTATAGAAGGGGATCAAATAGGCCGTACAATAGGGTTCCCCACTGCCAATATCGGTCTTGATTTTATCCGAAAGTTGGTGCCCTCTGACGGTGTGTATTTCGGGTTCGTGCGCATGGACGGGCAAACCTTTAAAGCCATGGCCAACATCGGTCGTCGACCAACCGTCGGTGCTACACAACGCTCCGTCGAAGTACATATTCTCAATTTTGATGGGAATTTATACGGTAAACGCATCTGTTTTGAGGTCTCAAAAAAGTATAGGGAAGTCTATCATTTCAACACATTAGAAGATTTAAAACGACAGTTGTCAAAAGATCGGGATGCAGCGCAAAGGGAATTGGCATAAAATTTGGCATCTTTACAGCACTTAAAAAACCAATCATGAAAAAAATTGCATTATTCATCGTAGCTGCTGCTTCATTAGCCGCTTGTACGAAATGGGAAAACAAAAGCACCGAATTCAAGGTGACAGGCGTATGGACTGGAATCAATACGCAGATTAATATTCAAGCATTGCCATTCATAGACTCTTCGGATGTTCAAAATACGACTGCAATGGAAGCAAACTTCATGGAAGACGGAGGTCTAACCATCGATTCAGCGGGGACCCGCATGGATTCATTGGGTTGGGCGATCAAAAACGATACAATTCTTGTACTCAAAGGACTCGATCTTGGGATTGAAATCCCAGGTAGTGGCGGTGTTGGAGCCTCAAATGTAAACTTTGTGATTAAAACACTAGAACAAGACGCTTTTACCTTTAGAACAGACACTAACCTCACGGTTACTGTTCCTGGTGTGCCTATTCCATTATCAATAGATATCGCTCAAATCCAACGTTGGGGGAAATAACCCTCAGGTACAGATAAAAAGAAACCCGCCTCGTGCGGGTTTTTTTATGCCAATTTGCGCCAAAGCGCATCACTGAGCTGTTCTACTTTTTTACGGTCAAGCGACCAGTAATCACCGAAACCGAGCTTCGATTCGACAGTATCTTCACGCGCCTGCATTTTCATGCGTGCCGTGCAATGGTAAGAACGAATACCCGCTGACCACAAGTCATCTACAACTTCAGCGCTAACGCCTGATCCCGCTTGAATTTCAATACGCCCAGCTGCTTGCTCACACAACTGTTTCAAAGCGGGTAAACCATCCTTCACCGTGGGCAAAAAACCACTGGTCAATATGCGTTCAACGCCCAACTCAACAAGCAGCTCCATCGCAGCTTCTGGCCGCGCACAGGCATCAAAAGCACGATGAAACGTCATTCCCAATCCATAGTCCTGTGCAAATTGCGCCACTAATTCCACGAATTCGGCATCCACATTTCGACCTCCATCGAGCGCCCCAAAGACTATTCCTGAAGCACCACAATCACTTAAGATTTTAAGTTCCTCGAGCATCATGTGTTTTTCCAATCTATTGTAAATAAAATCCCCTGCACGCGGGCGCAACATGACATATACAGGAAGGTCGCTGACATCTACAGTCATTTCAATTTGAGCAGCGGAAGGAGTTAATCCGCCTTCATTGAGATTGCTGCACAGTTCTATTC
>Ga0206677_10000749_pt1 | contig 30897 bp, 30 predicted proteins | sample M130m12015metaG_FD_155475 | JGI IMG/M metagenome (GOLD analysis project Ga0206677, IMG submission 155475) | Ammonia-oxidizing marine archaeal communities from Monterey Bay, California, United States - M1 30m 12015 | ecosystem: Environmental > Aquatic > Marine > Intertidal zone | place: USA...
GTGAAAGCGGGGGTTCTGTAGCAGGACCAGTTGCCATAGCAGTGCTTAATAGCTTAGTAGAGAAATGAAAAAAAAATTAGACTTTAAAAATTTTTCTATTTATTTTGACCAATATTTATTTATTTCAATAACCCTACTTTCAATTATGGGATTATTTTTTTTATATAGCGCTTCCCAAGAAGATTTAAATACGGTTATCAAGCAGTCAATTTTTGTTGGATTTGGTTTAATTTTAATGTTTGCGGTAAGCCAATTAGACCCTGATTTTTATAAAATATTTTCTGGAACCTTTTTAGTTCTATCAATCCTATTAATATTTGCAACCATGTTTTTTGGAAAAGAAATAAATGGAGCAAAAAGATGGCTTGATTTAGGATTTTTTACACTGCAAACTTCTGAAATTGTAAAAATATCTCTACCTATTTTTTTAGCATCTTATTTATATAATAAAGCACTTCCTATTAGTCCAAAGCATACTTTTATAACTCTTGCTCTTATAGGTTTTATTTTTTTTCTGGTATATCGTCAACCAGATCTTGGAACCGGATTGGTAGTTTTCATGGCAGGCATATATATTTTATTTTTAGCAGGATTGAGTTGGAGATTTATTTTTACATCTTTGGGTTTAATAGTGCTTTCATTACCATTTTTATGGAATAACTTTTTAGAGCCTTTTCAAAGGCAAAGAATTTTAACTTTTCTTGATCCTTCTAACGACCCATATGGAAGTAGTTGGAATATTACTCAGTCAAAAATTGCTATTGGATCTGGTGGTATGAGTGGAAAGGGTTATCAAGAAGGCTCTCAAGCTCACCTTAGTTTTCTTCCAGAAGCAGAGACAGACTTTATTTTTGCAGTTATTGCAGAAGAATTTGGCTTCATTGGGGTATGTATATTGCTTTCAATTTTCTTTTTTATTTTATTGAGATGTTTTTATCTAGCACTTAATGCAAGAGATCGATTTTGCAGACTTACTATAGGGGGTTTGAGCTTAGTCTTTGCATCAACATTATTCATTAATCTTGGTATGGTTGTTGGAATTATTCCTGTTGTAGGAATGCCCATGCCTTTTATAAGCAAAGGTGGCTCATCTTTGCTATCATTCTACATAGCTTTTGGAATTATTATCTCAATGGCAACTCATAAAAAATTGATGCAAAAATGAAGAATCTACTACTCACATTAATATTAGTAACCCCATATTTAAAATCTGATTACTTATCTCATCCCAAAGCTGATATTTTGATAAACGAGCTCGTTAATGAACATGGTTTTGAAGAGAAATATGTTAAAGATGTTTTAGCTGACGCTGAAAAAAAACAAACAATTATTGATTCAATCTCAAAACCTGCTGAATTTACATGGACTTGGGATAGATATAAAAAACTATTTATAGAAGAAAAAAGAATTAAAAATGGAAAAATTTTTATTAATCAAAATATTAAGGTTTTAGAGCAGGCTGAAAAAGAGTTTGGTGTTCCAAAAGAGGTAATAACAGCAATCATTGGTGTAGAGACAAGATATGGAAAAATCCAAGGCGGTTACAGGGTCATAGACAGCCTCCTAACACTTGGTTTTGATTATCCAAGAAGATCAAAATTTTTTCGGAAAGAACTTGTCAATTTCTTTCTATTAACGCGTGAAAATGAGCTAGATATTTTAGACATCAAAGGCTCATACGCCGGAGCAATGGGTTACGGTCAATTCATATCTTCAAGTTATAGAGCTTATGCTATAGATTACGACGGTGATGGCAATGCTGATTTATTTAATTCTGTTGAAGATGCAATAGGCAGTGTTGCAAATTACTTATATATCCATGGATGGAAAAGAGAGGGAGAAATAGTTTATGAATCTTTCCCCAATAATGTTAGAAAGGTGTTTAAGCCGTCAAAAGGTCTTTCAAAATTCATACCATTAAGTTTTAATGAAAGTGGCAGAGATATAAATTTTATTGGAGATGATAACTTTATTGCAATTACCAAATATAATATAAGCCATTTTTATGCCATGGCTGTTTACTACTTATCCGAAGAACTAAAAACATGAAAAAACTACTAATACCTTTACTAATAACTAACATTATTTATGCCCAAAGCTTTGTACCAGATGCTCCTGAGCTTGATTTAAAAAGCTATATTTTAATTGAGCCAAATACGAATACAGTCATTGCTGAATTTAACAGTGATTTAGAGATTGAGCCTGCTAGTATGACAAAAATAATGACAAGCTATGTTGTTGCAGACCAGATTGCTAATGACCTAATTTCTCTCGATGATCAGGTGCTAATTAGTGAAAAAGCCTGGAGAATGGAAGGTTCTAAAATGTTCATTGAAGCTGGTAAAAAAGTCAGTGTGTCCGATTTGCTAAAAGGAATAATTATTCAATCAGGGAATGATGCATCTGTTGCAATTGCAGAATATGCAGGTGGCACCGAAAGAGGATTTGTTGATTTGATGAATGCATATGCTGGCTCTTTGGGAATGAATAATACAATTTTTCAAAATTCCACCGGGTTACCAGATGCAAATCATTTTTCTTCAGCCAAAGATTTAGCCACTCTTACAACAGATTTTATTAATAAGTTTCCTAATATCTATTCTTTATATAAAGAAAAGCAATTTACCTTTAATAATATTAAACAGCTTAATAGAAATAAACTCTTATGGAGGGATGACTCATCTGATGGGGTAAAAACTGGTCATACTGAAGCAGCTGGTTATTGCTTAGTAGGTTCTGCAAAAAGAGGTGATATGAGATTAATTACAGTTGTAGCTGGAAGTGACTCTGACAATAATAGATTTCTTTCTAGTCAAAGGCTTTTGGAGTATGGCTTTAGATTCTTTGCAACTCAAAAAGTCCTAAATGCCAATCAAGAATATAAAAATATTACTATATGGGGTGGTGTTGAGAAATCACTTGGGCTTGGAGTTTTAGATGATATTTCTATCACATTACCAAGAACAAGTTTTAAAGATTTAACAGTTAACTATAAGTACAGTAATAATATTCAAGCTCCGATTGAAATTGGTCAAACAATAGGTACGCTTGAGATAGTTAGTAATGAAGAAATTGTCTTTTCAACTGAGTTAGTTGCACTTCAAAATATTAAATCAAAAGGTTTTTTTGGAAGACTTTGGTCTAAGTTTGTTCTATGGATTTTTAGCTTATTTGGAATGACAGACAATGGAACAAGTTAAGGCTGTATTTAACGGATCATTTGATAGCCTAGATAATATTCAAGTTTCACCCTTATCAAGAGCATATACCTTTTCCGATAGCGTATATGAAGTAGTGCCTTTCTATAACTCAAGTCCAATAGCATACGAAAATCATATCGAAAGACTTCAAAAGAGCGCTAGTGCCTTGTCTATGAAAATAAACCTAGACATGATTTCAAATGAGATAAAAAAATTAATTGCATTATGTGAGTCTAAAGCTGGTTATGTTTATTACCAAGTTACAAGAGGTCAAGATTTAATCAGATCACATATGCATTCAAATGATATGGAAATTGAAACATTTGGATATGTCTTAGCTCATACTTTTGAAACAAAATCGTTAAAAACTATGATTTGTGAGGACTTAAGATGGGGCAGGTGTGACATCAAATCTACTTCATTGTTAGGAAATGTTTTAAGTATGAATAAAGCCAGAGAAAAAGGATGCGATGAGGTTATTATGCACAATAACAATATTTTAACTGAGGCCGGAGCGTCAAATTTATTTTTTGTGAAAGATGATGATATATGCACACCAGCACTTTCAAATAATATTTTGCCAGGTATCACAAGGCAGATATTAATAGATACTTTGTTAGATATTGATATTAAAGTTTATGAAAAAGATTTTACTTTAGATGACTTAAAACTTGCTAGTTCAGCATGGCTAACCAGCTCAACAAAAGGAATGGCCCCAATAGAAAAAATTATTAACTTAGATTGTAATTTAAGTCTAAATAATGATAAATATTTGATTGCTAAAAAAGTTTTTGATTCAAATTTTTTTAATTAGTGGTCATTTTAATGATCAGATTATCTATATCGTCCCAAAAATTTCTTTTATTCAAGCCTTTACTAGTTAGATCTAATTCGTATATATTTTTTTGAAGACTTACCAGTTTTTGTAAAGAGTGGATTTTTATGAAATTAATGTATGAAGACATTTTATTACTCCATACTCCAGACTTTTGCAGACTTGATTGGGCGCTTGAGTTTTGCTTAGCTGCAGTTGAGTTATTTATAATTTTACCAATTATCCATACTAGCAACGGAGCATAATGAGCTTCTGATTCTTTTATAGAATTAACAATTCTAAGCGCATGGCTAGTATTTAATGCAATAATCTCATCCTCTAAATCAAATGGAAGAAACTCCGCTGAGTCATTTTCAAAAATTCCAGATGCTTTCATTCCATTTTTATAAATTAACTTCAAGATATCAATTTCATTTTGTTGGGCCACTAGATTGCCAATATTCATTTCATAAATATTCTCTATAAAAGATTTCTTATCATCTTCATCAACAAATTTAAGCTGATTTTTAAGCCATATCTTTTCTTCAAAAGATTTTAATTTTTTACATTCAACAATAAGCGCAAGCTGATCCATTTTTTTGACCCACTTATTGGAGCTATTTAATTTTTCATTATGAGAATTAATTATTATTGCAATATTTTCATTGTTATCAATGTTATTTATTTCAAAGATTCTAGTTATTTGTTCTGGGATTCTTCCCTGATCATGATGAATATCTATTATTAACTTAGAACCAAAGAGCGAACCACTAGAACTTTCAATTATAGTCTGCTCTATTTGATCAAAATGCTCTTTTGTTATTAATCTCTTTTCATGAAAACCTATTGTATTAAGATATTTTTTAAGAATATCTTTTGAATTATTCCTTAAAACAACCTCAGGTCCGTATAAAAAGAAAATATTTGGTGATTTATCTAGGTATTTATTTAAAGCTAAGGATTCACATTTCAAAGAAACTTACCTCTCTTATAATTTCATTTAGTATTTCTGTATAAATATTTTCTTCAACCATCTTTATCATTTCTTTTTCTGCAAAAGGATTTAATTCATTTGATTTATATCTCTTTACAATTTTGATGTCTTTGTTTTTTGATTTTTCTGCAGTTTGAATTTCTAGTCTAAATGTTGCAGTGATTTCTTCTTCAAGGGACCTTAAAGCCGAGCCAGCATAAATAGGGTATTCTTGTAGAGAATAATTTTTAATATTAATTTTAACCCTGGCATTATTATCGCCTCTCTTGTTAATGTTAAACACATTACTAATTTTTTGATTCAAAAGGGTTGGTACTGATGCGTCTACACTAATAATATAATTTTCTTTATCATATGAATTCATCACTATCTGATTAAAATTACAGCTAGAGAGTAAAAATAAGGATGTAAAGCAAAAAAATTTATAGGAATAATGCATTAAATTATCTTAACTATCCGAATAAAATTTATCAAAGTATTATTAAAATTTTTAGATAACAAAATTAATTATTTTGCCTTTTATATAAATTGATTTTTTTATATCTTTCCCCTCTAAATTAGAAGATACGTTATCTACATTCTTGGCAATTTCTTCAATTTCATCTTGTTTGAGATTAATGTCAACTAAAACCTTGCCTCTTAACTTGCCATTAATTTGAATAACAAGTTCAAACTCAGAAACTTCTAGTAGACTTTCTTGTATCTCTGGCCATGAAGACTCTATAGGCCCCATTAAGCCATCTGCATCGAAATGATCCCAGAGAAATTCTGATATGTGGGGTGAAATAGGATTTAATGTCTTTAGAATAATAATAATTGATTCATTAAGACAGAATTTTTTGGAATCAGGAGCATCATCTTTTTTAAAATCTTCTGGAATTGCATTTAGTAACTCCATAATCGAGGCAATGGCAGTATTAAAAGAGAATCTAGATTCAAAATCATTAGTAACTTTTTTTAGTGTTGTATGAGTTTTTCTTCTTAAATCCATTTCATCTTTAGAAAATTTATTTAATTCATCTATTGAAATGAATGTTTTATCAATTACAAGGTTCCAGACTTTTTTGATGAATCTTGAAGCGCCTTCAACTGAAGATTCTGACCATTCTAAACTTTGTTCTGGTGGGGCTGTAAACATCATATATAGTCTTACCGTATCTGCACCATATTTTTCAATGTAGGATTGAGGATCAACAGTATTACCTTTTGATTTTGACATTTTTGCCCCGTCTTTAAGAACCATTCCTTGAGTAAGCAGCCTTTTGAAGGGCTCATTTCCATCAACCATGTCCATATCACGCAGTGCCTTATGAAAGAATCTCGAGTAAAGTAAATGGAGAATTGCGTGCTCAATTCCTCCTATATAAAGATCTACAGGCAACCAGTATTTTGTATTCTCATCAAAAATCTCAGTTTCATTATCTGCTGCAGTAAATCTGGCGTAGTACCATGACGAATCCATAAATGTATCAAAAGTATCAGTCTCTCTTTTAATTTCATCAGATAAATTATAGAAATCTTTATTTTGACTTAAGGGTACAGGAGGAGAGTTCTTAGGCAAATCAGGCAGCATCACCGGAAGATCTTCTTCTTCAACTAATTTTGCTTCTCCATTCTCATATATAACAGGAATCGGACAGCCCCAATATCTTTGTCTGCTGACACCCCAATCTCTTAACCTAAACTGAACAAGACCATCACCCAGATTATCTAATTTAAGTTGGTTAATAATCTTTAATGAGGCCTCGTCTGAGCTCAAATCATTATACGTTTCTGAATTAACAAGTACTCCTTTATTAATAATAGGCAGAACATTATCATTGCCAGATGAAATAACTTGTGTGATATCTAGATTGTATTTTGAAGCAAATTCAAAATCTCTTTGATCATGTCCTGGAACGCCCATAACAACTCCAGTTCCATAATCTAGTAATACGAAATTACCAATCCATACAGGAATGTTTTTCTTTGTTAACGGATGAATAGCTTTAATGCCAGTATCTATACCAAGCTTCTCAGCCTTGGCCATATCAGCCTCAGCAGAAGAGGTTTCTTTGCATTTAATTAAAAAATCTTTTATTTCAGAATTTGTTTCTGCTAATTTAAGTGCAATATCATGGTTGGGCGATATTGCAATAAAAGAAACCCCATAGATTGTGTCCGGCCTTGTAGAGAAAGCGGTTAAAAATTTTGAAGAATCTGCTATTTGATATTTAATTTCAGCACCATGAGATTTACCAATCCAATTCTTTTGCATGGTCTTTACATTTTCGGGCCAGTCTACCTCGTCAAGTGAGGAGAGCAGCTCTTCTGCATAATCAGTTATTTTAATAAACCACTGATCTATTTCTTTTAACTCAACTTTTGCTCCAGATCTCCATCCTTTTCCATCAATGACTTGTTCATTTGCAAGCACGGTTTCATCAATAGGATCCCAATTTACTATAGATTTTTTCTTATAAACCAAGCCTTTTTCATGAAACTTTTTGAAAATTAATTGCTCCCATTTATAATATTTGGGTTCACATGTTCTCAATTCCTTTGACCAGTCATATCCTAAGCCAAGAGAAATTAATTGCTTCTTCATATGCTCTATATTTTCATTAGTCCATTCTTTTGGACTGACTTTGTTAGCTATTGCTGCATTTTCAGCTGGCAGTCCAAATGCATCCCAGCCCATAGGTTGGAAAACATTAAAATTGTTCATTCTTTTATATCTAGATATAACATCGCCAATCGTATAATTTCTAACATGGCCCATATGCAATTTACCTGATGGGTAAGGGAACATCGAAAGGCAATAGTATTTTTCTCGATTGTCAGTTGTGGATTTAAATCTATCTTCTTTTAACCACTTATCTTGAGCAGTTTTTTCAATATCTTTATGATTATATTCAGGAAACATTTTTTAAGAACTCATTTTCAAGGTAGTTAATTGTATGTTTATTCTTTAAAAATGTATCATCATGCAGTATTTTTTGATGTAAAGAATGATTGGTTTTTATACCGTCAATAAAAAATTCATCCAAAGCACTAATCATTCTTTTAATAGCAGACTCTCTTGAGTTAGCCTGGGTAATAATTTTTGCTAATAATGAGTCATAGTAAGGAGGGACCACATAACCTCCATATATATGCGAGTCGTATCTGATACCAAAACCACCCGGTGTATGCATTTTCGTAATTTTTCCAGGTGAGGGCTGAAAAGTTTCCGGATCTTCAGCATTAATTCTGCACTCCATAGAGTGTCCAGTAAATTGTATGTTCTTTTGATTCAATGTGATATTCATATCCAATGCAATTCTTAACTGTGCTTTTACAAGATCAAACCCTGTAATCATTTCAGTAACAGGGTGCTCAACCTGAATACGAGTATTCATTTCTATGAAATAAAACTCTCCATCTTCATATAAGAATTCTATAGTCCCAACCCCTTCATATTTAATTTTCTTGCACAAGTTAGTACATGCTTCATAGGTTTTATTAAGCGCATCTTCATTAATATTTCTAGCAGGAGCTTCTTCGATAATTTTTTGATGCCTTCTTTGCATGCTGCAATCACGGGTTCCTAAATGGATAGCGTGACCCTTTCCATCTCCAACTATTTGTACTTCAATATGTCTAGGGTTCCCAATAAATTTTTCTAGATAAATCTTCTCATTTCCAAAAGCATTTTTTGCTTCTTGCATAGTGATTTCTGCATGAGATATAAGATCATCTTCATGTTCAACAACTCTCATACCTCGACCACCACCTCCAGCAGTGGCCTTTATCATGATTGGATAACCTATATCTCTTGCAATTTTTTTAAACTCTTCCTCATTTTTGGGAATATCTTCTTTATATCCAGGAACGATTTGTATTCCAGCATCTTCAGCTAATGTTTTTGCAGTTATTTTATCTCCCATATTTTTTATAGTTTCTGAAGCTGGGCCTATAAACTTAAATCCACTTTTTTCACACATTTCAGCAAAATTTGAGTCTTCAGCCAAAAATCCATAACCAGGATATATAGCATTAACCTGAGTTAATTCTGCTGCTGAAAGGATTGCAGCTGTATTAAGATAGCTTTCCAGTGGTGAGGATGGACCAATACAAACTGTTTCATCTGAAAATTTTAAATGTTTTAAATCTTTATCACCTTCAGAATAAACAGAAACAGTTGAGATATTTAATTCTTTGCACGCTCTAATGGCACGAAGTGCTATTTCTCCTCTATTTGCAATGAGAACTTTAAATGGCATGATTATTTAGTTAATGGTTATTATGCTTTGGCCATACTCAACTGGCTGACCGTCTTCTAGATCAATAGAGATAACTTTTCCACTGAAGTCTGACTTAATTTCATTCATCATTTTCATAGCTTCAATAATGCAAAGCACATCACCTTTCTGTACAGTATCGCCAACCCTTATGAAGGGATCTTTATCTGGACTTGGTTTTCTATAAAATGTTCCAACAATAGGCGAGGTAATGACATTACCCTCAGTCTTTCTTGTTTCAATTTTCTGATGAATTTCTGGTTCAGCACTAAATACTTCAGGTTGCTGAATAATATTATTTCCATTTGCTTGAGCAGAACGATCTCTAACAATTTTAACCGATTCGTCTCCCTGACTAACCTCGATTTCTTTTAGGTCGGATTCTTGAAGCATCTCAATTAATTTTTTAATTTTTCTAATATCCATTATCTATCTCCAATATTTAATGATAAAGCTTCTTTTAAAGCTAGCTCATAACCATCTATGCCTAAGCCGCAGAAAACTTTTTCAGCAATGTCTGAAAAATATGAAAAGTTTCTAAATTTTTCTCTTTTATAAATATCTGAAATATGGACTTCATAAAATGGAATATCTACCCCAACCAGAGCATCTCTCAGAGCAATGCTAGTATGAGTATATGCAGCAGGATTGATAATAATAGAATTAAACTTGTCTTTACCCGCATCATGAATAGCATTTATTAGCTCATGTTCAGCATTGCTTTGATAGCAAACAAGATTACAATCATGGTTTTCAGCAATAGAGCAAAGATTTGATTCTAATTGTGCTAATGAGGTACTCCCATATATATCTTTTTCTCTTGAGCCCAAAAGGTTTAAATTAGGACCATTTAATAATAATATGTTCATTTTATAGATTTTAACAGAAATTAAACGATTTTATATATTTTATTAAAGAAGTTTTTTTGTTTGCATAGGATAACAAAAGCCAGAATCAGAACAACCTTGATATTTTATCAATATATTTGATAAATCCAATAAATCTGAGTTATTGATTGCAATTTGGAATTCCTTTCTAAGAATTTGCGTTGTCCCAAAAAACTCATCCGAATAGGTCGATTGATCAGAATAAATAACTGTATAGGGAATAATATTTGCATTTTTCTTAACTTGAACGCTATTTAAATATAAATAAAAGCCATCTTTAATTTCCCATGAAACTTTAATTAAATTTTTATCCACATAACTACTAACTATAAAAACTTTTTTGGCCTCTGGTATAGTATTTTTCTTTTCTAGAAATTCAGATGAAGCTAATTCCAAAGATAAATTTGTAGATAAGAGTATAATTATCAATTGTCTCATAGGCAGATAAGAATAAACTTCATAACCTATAAAAGAAAGAACAATATTTATATTAAAGTTAATTAATAAATCATGAGTACATTTATTTTAAAATTCTTCTTCAAAATACCTGTATTAGTATTAAGTATTTTTTATAAAAAAAAACCTCCTTTTAGAGGTCATCAGTTTGATATTCAATCACAGGCATTAATCAGTCTGCAGCCCACCCTTGATCTTTCTACCGTACCTGATAATGAGATTGAGAGCATAAGAAACTTAATAATTAAAAATAGAGTGCAACATAATCTATCATCTAGCCCTAAAAACTTTGTTAATAAAGTCGATCATTTTTTAGGTAAAGACAAAACTTTATGTCGGGAATATATACCTTCTAAAATTTCTTCAAACAAAGCCATTTTATTTTTTCATGGCGGTGGATATGTTTTAAATTCTGTCGAGACACATGATGGGTTCGTTTCATATATGACAGACACACTTCAGGCAAAAATATACTCATTAGAATATAAGCTTGCTCCTGAATACGAATACCCTATCGCACTCAATGAGGCAATAGAAGCATATTACTGGCTTATCAAAAAAGGATATAAGCCTGAAAATATTTCTGTATGTGGTGATAGCGCTGGAGCTCATCTAGCTGCCTCACTAGTTCATAGATTAGTTGAAGTTGATAAAGAGCATATTCCGCATAGTCAATTTTTAATATACCCAATGTGTGATCCGGATTGCAATTCAGAATCCTATGATTTTTTATCGGAAGGATATTTGCTTACAAAAAAAACTATGGTTTGGTTTTGGGACAAGCTAGGCAATAACTTAAATAATAAAAATGATCCAGCTTTTAATTTATTAAAATTAGAGTCAGGCATAAAATTACCAAATACTATTATTATTACTGCTGGATTTGATCCGCTATGTGATGATGGTGAAAAGTATGCATACTTATTGCATAAAAGAGGAGATAATGTGAAACAATTACACTATCCTAATATGTTTCACGGCTTTGTATCTTCAACACGACTTAACGCCGCAAAAATAGCAGTAGATGATTTTTTAGGGGAGTACAAAAAAATTATATGAACAATATTCTAGAAGTAAAAAACTTAAGCATCGATTTCGCTACAAGAGAAGGAAAATTCCAAGCTGTTGATGATATAAGCTTTAACATTGAAAATAATAAAACTTTAGCTCTTGTTGGAGAGTCAGGGTCAGGGAAATCAGTTACGGCTATGTCAATTCTTCAGTTGTTGCCAAGACCTCAAGCCTCTTACTCTAAAACTTCCTCAATAAAATTTAAAGGCGATGAGATTATCGATGCCTCAAAAGATAAACTTCTTAATATAAGAGGAAATATTGTATCAATGGTATTTCAAGAGCCAATGACATCTTTAAATCCATATCACAGAGTTGGTAATCAAATAACAGAATCAATTATGCTTCACTCAGACAGCTCAAAAGCAGATGCTGATAAGGAAGCAAAAAATCTTTTGAATCTTGTTGAAATTGATGATGTAGAAAGAAGGTTTTATTCATATCCACATGAGCTATCTGGAGGCCAGCGACAAAGGGTAATGATAGCAATGGCCCTTGTAAATAAACCTCAATTACTAATAGCCGATGAGCCAACCACAGCATTGGACGTAACAATTCAGGCTCAAATTCTGGACCTTATGTCTAAGTTAAAAAAAGAATTGGGAATGTCAATTTTGTTCATAACTCATGATCTAGGATTAGTTAAGGAATTTTCGGACCAGGTTTGCGTTATGAAAGATGGCGCAATTGTTGAACAGGGCCCAACTGATAAAGTTTTTAATGTCCCTGAACACGGTTATACAAAGAAATTATTAGATGCTGAGCCGCAACCAAAAGAGCCAATTAAAATTGAGCATAAACCAATAATTAAAGTGGATAACTTGAATGTCTTTTACAGCATACCGTCAACAAATATATTTAAAAAGAATACTTTTCATGCAGTAAAAGATATTTCTTTTGAAATTTTTGAAAATACAACCATAGGCTTGGTGGGTGAATCTGGATCAGGAAAATCTACTCTTGGTAAGGCGATTGCAAATTTGATTTCGTATGAAGGTAATATTTTTTTTAGAGGAAAGAATTTCAATTTAAATTCAAATCAAGAGAAAAAGATATTGAAAAAAAATATTCAGATAGTCTTTCAAGATCCTTATGGATCTTTATCTCCAAGGATGACAATTGGTGAGATTGTAGGTGAGGGATTGAGTGTTCATTTCAAGCTATCAAAAAATGAGAAAGAGCAAAAAATTGACAAAGTATTATCAGATGTTGGCATTGAATCTGCTGCAAAGAATAAATATCCTCATGAATTTTCAGGAGGTCAAAGACAAAGAATAGCAATTGCCAGGTCATTAATAATGAATCCTGCATTTATGATCTTAGATGAACCAACCTCTGCTCTTGATAGGTCTATTCAGATTCAAGTTATAAATTTACTCAAAGACATCCAGAAAGAATACGGCCTTACATATCTATTTATAAGTCATGACTTGAAAGTTATCAGATCAATGTCAGATTTTATTTTTGTTATGAAAGACGGAAAGATTGTTGAATCAGGCATTTCTGAAAAAGTTTTTGATGAACCCAAAGAAGAATATACTAAGAAATTACTTACAGCTGCGCTAAGATACGCATCTAAATAGTACTAGAATTATGACAAATAGAAAATTTTCAAAAGAATTAGTTGACGGGCCCAACCAGGCTGCTTCTAGATCTATGCTAAGAGGTGTTGGCTTTACTTCTGAAGATTTTACTAAACCGTTTGTTGGAATCGCTTCAACAGGAGCAAAAGTTACCCCTTGCAATATGCATATTAACCAACTTGCGGATGTGGTTGAAAAGTCAATCGATGGCTGCGGAGGAAAGGGAGTTTTATTTAATACTATTACTGTTTCTGATGGAATCTCAATGGGAACTCAGGGTATGAAATATTCCTTGGTCTCTAGAGAAGTTATTGCTGATTCTATTGAAACCGTTGTTGGATGTTTGGGATATGATGGTGTTATATCAATTGGCGGTTGTGATAAAAATATGCCCGGATGCATCATTGGTATGGCTAGGCTTAATAGGCCTTCTATATTTATTTATGGAGGATCAATCAAGCCCAGCTCTGAGAATACAGACTATGTAACTGTATGTGAAAAAACTGGAGAGTTCTCAAAAGGAGAATTAGATGAGTCTGAGTTAATTCATGTTGAAAAAGTTTCTGTTAAAGGCCCGGGTTCATGCGGCGGCATGTATACAGCAAACACAATGGCTTCTGCTATTGAAGCCCTAGGAATGAGCTTACCAGGTAGCAGCAGTCAGGATGCAATATCCGATGATAAACAGAAGGATTGTTTAGATGCTGGTGTTGCAATGATGAATCTTTTAGAAAAAGATATTAAACCCTCAGATATTATGACTAAAAAAGCATTTGAAAATGCTATCACTCTTGTAATTTCTCTTGGAGGCTCTACTAATGCAGTTCTCCATTTATTAGCAATGGCTCATGCAATTGGAGTTGATTTAAATCTAGATGATTTCACCAGGGTTGGTAAAAACACTCCTGTAATGGCTGATTTAAAACCATTTGGATCTCACTATATGTCAGAATTAAATGCAAATGGAGGAATCCAGCCTTTAATGAAGACTCTTCTTGAAAAGGGTTTACTACATGGTGATTGTCTTACTGTAACTGGTAAGACATTAAGTGAGAATCTATCACATGTAAAAGCATATGAATCTCATCAAAAAATTATAAAAGAGTTTGATAGTCCAATAAAATCTAGCAGCCATTTAAGAATTCTTTATGGTAATTTAGCATCAGAAGGTGCTGTAGCAAAAATAACTGGAAAAGAGGGCACATCGTTTGAAGGCAGAGCAAGAGTTTTTAATTCTGAGGAAGAGGGCGTTGAAGCAATCCTTTCAAAATTAATTCAGCCAGGCGATGTGGTTGTTATTCGTTACGAGGGTCCGAAAGGAGGCCCAGGAATGCGCGAAATGTTAAAACCAACATCTGCAATTATGGGTCAAGGATTAGGTGATAAAGTGGGATTTATAACTGATGGACGCTTCTCCGGAGGGACGCATGGGTTTGTGGTTGGGCATATAACTCCTGAAGCCGCCGATGGAGGCGTAATAGCAATTATTGAAGATGGTGATATCATTTTAATTGATGCTGATAAAGATGAATTAACCCTAAAGGTATCAGAAGAAGAAATTCAAGACAGATTATCAAAATGGTCTAATCCGAAAACTCCTCCAAAGAGAGGTGTCTTATCTAAATTTGCAAAAAGTGTAAAATCAGCAAGCCTTGGTGCAGTAACAGACTAATTTATGTTTATTAATAGAAAATTTCCAACTTCCAGACTAAGACGCTTGAGGGCAAATAGCACTCTCATAGATCTTGTTTCTGAGTCATCTTTATCATCAAATGATTTGATTCAACCTTTATTTATAAAAGAAAATCTTAAGGGCCATGAATCAATTGATTCAATGCCAGAAATACTAAGATATAGCAAAGAGTCTGTTTTAGAAGAGATCGAAGATCTTTTAGAAAATAATATAAATACCATTGCGCTTTTTCCGGTTATTGATTCATCTAAAAAAGATGGCGTTGGCAAAGAAGCATTAAATCAATCTAACTTAATATGTGAATCTATTCAGAAAATTAAAAGTAAGTTTCCAGAGATGATTATAATTGCAGATGTAGCCCTGGACCCCTATACAGACCATGGACATGATGGAGTATTAAAAGATAATTATGTCGACAATGATTTGACTCTAGATGTTCTTAAATCCCAGTCTTTAATTTTGGCCGAATCTGGTGCAGATATTTTAGCGCCATCAGATATGATGGATGGTAGAATAGGTATTATTAGAGAAGCTCTTGAAAGAGCAGACTATAAAAATACTATCTTGCTTTCATATGCAGCAAAATATAACTCCAAATTTTATGGACCATTTAGAGATGCAGTAAAATCTGCAAGTAATTTAGGAGCATCATCTAAATCATCGTATCAAATGTCTCCCTCTAATAAAGATGAAGCTATTCATGAGGTTGCGATTGATATAAATGAAGGTGCAGATATTGTAATGGTAAAGCCGGGCATGCCTTATTTAGATATAATCTCTTTGATTAAGGATACATTCAAGGTTCCGACATTCGCCTATCAAGTTAGTGGAGAATATAGCATGCTAAAACTAGCCATAAATAAAGGGTGGCTTGATAGCGATGTTATGTTAGAATCCTTGATAAGCTTTAAGAGAGCTGGTGCAGATGCAATTCTTACGTATGCTGCTAAAGAGATTTCCAGGGAGATTAACATCAAATGAGTAATGTTATTGAGTTACAGGGCGAAGAAAATTTTAATAATGATGTATTAAATTCAGATAAGCCTGTGCTCGTAGATTTTTGGGCAGAATGGTGTGGACCATGCAAACAACTTTCTCCAACAGTTGAAGAAATTGCTTTGGAAAATCAAGATAAGTTAAAAGTATGTAAGATGGACGTTGATTCAAATAGGGAAATTGCCGCAAAATATGGAATTAGATCAATACCATCATTAATAATTTTTAAAAATGGAGAGCCTGCAGGAGTTGAAATAGGGGCTTTAAGCAAACAACAATTAGAGGATTTCATAAGTACAGTAGTCTAAGACAAAGCAATTTTTTTGCATCTTAGAACAAAAAGAATTACCATCTTCGCATCACGGTCATAGACCACCATCTTATTTATCCCCTCTTACATAATTTAAAAACGGAACTATATAAATGAACCTTACAGAAATAAAAGTAAAACCTATAAATGAACTAGTCGATATAGCAACAGAGCTTGGGTTAGAGGATGTTGGAAGATTAAAAAAACAAGAAATCATATTTCGAATATTCAAGCATAAAGCCTCTGAAGGTGTCGATATTTATGGTGGGGGTGTTTTAGAAATTCTTAATGATGGCTTTGGATTCTTAAGATCACCTGAAGGATCTTATTGCGCTGGTGAGGATGATATCTATGTATCTCCAAGTCAAATTAGAAAATTTGGACTCAGAAAGGGTGATTCAGTAGCCGGTAAAATCAGGACTCCTAAAGACAAAGAAAGATATTTTGCTTTAATACAGGTTGATACCATTAATGGTGAAGAGCCCAAAAATACTAAAAATAAAATTCTTTTTGAAAATCTTACACCTTTATTTCCCAACGAAAGGTTGGTCCTTGAGCAAGGTAGTGGTTCCAATGAAGATCTGTCATCTAGAATTATTGATTTAATAGCTCCTATAGGTAAAGGTCAAAGAGGGTTAATTGTATCTCCTCCAAAAGCTGGTAAAACTTTAATGCTTCAAAGTATTGCTCATTCCATAAAAAGTAATAACCCTGAAGTTGAACTAATAGTTTTATTGATTGATGAAAGGCCTGAAGAAGTTACAGAAATGTCTAGAACTGTAAAGGGTGAGGTTGTTGCAAGTACATTTGATGAACCGCCAAGTAGACACGTTCAAGTTGCTAATATGGTTATAGAAAAAGCAAAGAGATTAGTTGAGCATAAAAAAGATGTTGTTATTTTACTGGACTCTATTACACGTCTTGGAAGAGCATATAATTCAGTACAGCCAGCCTCAGGAAAAATATTAAGTGGTGGTGTTGATTCAAATGCATTAGAAAGACCCAAAAGATTTTTTGGTGCCGCCAGAAACCTTGAAGAAGGCGGAAGTTTAACTATTCTTGCAACAGCTCTTGTAGAAACAGGTTCAAAGATGGACGAAGTCATTTATGAAGAATTTAAGGGTACTGGAAATATGGAGATTCATCTTGAAAGAAAGATTGCTGAGAAAAGAATTTATCCTGCTATAAATATTAGAAGATCTGGAACTAGAAGAGAAGACCTTCTTACATCAGAGGATGAGCTTCAAAGAATGTGGGTGCTTAGAAAGATTCTTGATGAGATGGAAGACGCTCAATCTATTCAATTCTTAATTGATCGTCTAAAGTCTCATAAAACTAATGATGAGTTTTTCACATCCATGAAGTCAGGTAACGGCAAAAAAACTAAATAATTTTTTTTACTGTTTCTAACATAGCCACATCTAATGAAGATTTAGATACAAGAATTTTTGAATCAAACTTAGGAACTAAGTTAAAAATTTTTGATTTAATCCTTTCAGATGCAACTATAAATATTTTATTTCTTAATGTATTTATATGGAGATTCTTATAAATGAATTCGAATGTTAGATAGTTATAAATTAAGATAATTGCTTCAGATGATGGTATGTCTTGAATAAATTCCTTTGAATAATTGAGATTGTAACAACGAATCTCATCAGCGCTCTCTGCCAATTTGTTTTGTAAATTCATATTGGTATTTTCGCCACAGATTATTAGATTTTGGCCTGGAAAACTATTTTCTATCATTTCCACGAGACCGTCAGAAGACTTCATAATAGGCATAATGGCCTCAAAACCCTTCATAGCTAATGCTTCTTTTGTTGAATCCCCAACAGCAAAGAATTTATGATTTTTATTTAGTAGTTCAGATTTTATTTTTATAAATTCAGTTCCATTTTCTACAGCAGCTCTACTGGTAAATATAAAGTTAGTATAGGTATTAAAATTTTTAAATATTTTTTTATATGCCCCATTATCTGTATCTATCTTAATAGGTATTATTTCTGAGAGATGAGTATTTTGTATCTCTATTTTTTCTAATCTACATAGTTCATTTATTTTCTTTGATAAATTTTTTGGTCTTGTGTTGACTACGATCATGACAGGATTAACTTGTCAGCGCCTTTAGAAATAAATTCTTTAGCTAAACTTCTAATGTCTTCATTAATCGAAGCATGGCTTGATATTATTTCTTTAAATATTTGCTTATCGCCATTTTGTGAAAGAGCTTTTGCAGAAATAAGAACATGACTTGATTCTTCTCTGCAATAAATAGCAATTGGTGAAAGACATGATCCATTTAATTGAGCTACAAAACTTCTTTCAGCTTCTGCTAGAACCATATCCTTTTCAGAATTGATTGAACTAAGCATTTTAATTAAATCTTTATTTGAAGAAATACATTCGATTCCAATAAAGCCTTGAGAAGCTGCTGGAAGCATTTCTTCATAACTAAATTCATAAGTATTTTCAAATGACAAATTTAATCTCTCCATAGCAGCTTTCGCTATAATGAGACCATCAAAGTGATTCTCATGTAATTTATTTATTCTTGTTGCAATATTTCCTCTCACAGAAATTGTGCTGAGGTCTGGTCTTAAGATTTTTATTTGAGCTTTTCTTCTAGGACTAGATGTTCCAATTATGGAGCCCTTTGGCATAGACTTAAATGATGTTCCTTTTTTTGTTAGAAGAATATCTGAAGCAGCCGCTCTTTCAAAGATAGAAATAATTTTAAAATTCTTATCTAATTTTGCTGGAACATCTTTTAAGCTGTGAACTGCAATATCCGCTGAGTCGTTTAATAATGCTGATTCTAAAGTTTTAATAAAAAGACCTTTGCCACCTATCTGATGAAGAGGTTTATCAGTCAAATCACCCTCAGAGCTCATGGGAATAAGCTCAACCCTTATTTTCTGATCTAACTGTTTAATTTGATTAGCAACATACTCGGCTTGAAATAAAGCTAATGGTGATTTTCTTGTAGCAATTCTAATTTTCATTTTTTATAAGAAGTAATGCTTTTACATCTCCAACAGATTTTTCTTTAAGTATTTTAAATTCTTTAGGGATTTCAATTTCATCATATTTACTATATTCAAGATAAATCTTGCAAGATGATTTTAAATCATTTTTACGCATTAATAATTTAAGAGCTTTAACCTCATGTTCCTTGTTAAAGGGAGGGTCTAAAAATATTAGATCAATTTCTGATAAATCATAGTTTCTAATCCAGGTAAAAGCATCTTTAAAAAAGATTTTTGATTTATCTTTTACATCTAATTTTTTTAAATTAACGGATAGGCTAGAGTAATTTTTTTTATTCAATTCAACAAATATTACTTTTGATGAGCCTCTAGATAAGGCTTCAATGCCTAAAGATCCAGTACCTGCAAACAAATCAAGACAAACGCATTCATTAATTTCAAATTGCAGCCAGTTAAAAAGAATTTCTTTAAGTTTACTAGATGTAGGTCTGAGAGATTCTTTGAAATCAAATGGTATTTTTTTGCCCTTTAATGTCCCTCCAGATATTCTTAAACTGTTCTTCATTTTATTGGATATGTTTACTTATTAAATAAGGTTTATTTTTAATAAATAAGTATAATTCAAACATGGCACTTCAAGATAATTTTCGAAAAGCAATGAGAAGCTATGTCTATTCTGTGAGTATATTGTCTAATACTAATGAGAATAGTGAATGTCATGCAATAACAGTTTCTTCAGTAACTTCTGTATCTATAGATCCGCCAAGCTTGTTGGTGTGCATTAATAAGTCTGCAAGCATTCATAATTCAATAGTTATTGGCTCAAAGTTTTGTATTAACTTGCTAACAAAAGATCATGAAGAGCTATCAAATATTTGTAGCTCTTATGAAAATGAAAATAAAAGATTTGAGAGTGATGAGTGGGATCTTTCAGACATTCCTTTTTTAAAGAGAGCGCAAGCAAATATATTTTGTGAAGTAGATCAATTAATTTCTTATCACACTCATAGTATTGTAATTGGTAAAGTGCTTGATTCTAATAATTCTGATGATATTAATACTTTAACTTATGTAGATGGTAGATATGAATAAGTTATATACCTTTTTTGTAGTCATTTTTTGTTCTTTTCTAGCTGCAGAAGATTGTAATTTAGTTGAACCAAGGGTTTATTTTGTTAGCCCAGATGATGGCTATATCTCAAAATCACAAAATGTTAAATTAGTTTTTGGAATTGATAATTTTAATATACTTCCGGCTGGGGTTGATGGATGCAACTCTGGGCATCATCATTTGGTTTTAGATGCTGACTTACCTATGTTAAACAGACCAATACCAAGCACAGAAAATTATATTCATTTTGGAAAGGGGCAAACTGAATTTGAGATAAGTCTTTCACCAGGAAAGCATACTTTACAATTATTGCTCGGTGATTATGCGCATATCCCTCACGACAACCCAATTTTCTCTAATAAGATTACTATTGAGATACTTAATTCTAAATAAGACCAGATAATACCTTATCAAGATGCTGTTCAAGATTATCAGCAATGATACGTGCAGATGTTATAGGCCCCTTTTTGGTTTGTTTTAGATCATCGCCAACCACATGCACCTTTCTAATTATACCAACAAGCCCATGAACCATAGACCAAAGTGTCAGACATTTAAAAGCAATAATATCCTCACTATCGTTTGCTAATTTAGAAAAGCTTAATCGGAATGAGTCATATGTTTTATCTGCGGCCTCTAAAAGTTTGGGATAATTAGCAAAATTACCAACTGCTGTTCCAAACATTAAATCATAAGTATTTGCATTCTTTAGACCAAATTCAATATATCTGCATCCTGCATCAACAAGTTGTTTTTGTGTTACTTTTTTTTCCACATCTATATAGCAAGCTTCACTTAGTTTTTTAAAACCATTAGTTGCAACTTCTGCATATAAAGCTTCCTTGGTTTCAAAATGCCTATAAGGTGCTGTCTGAGAAACTCCGCTTTCTTTTGCTAAAGATCTTATACTTAACTTGGTATATCCATCTCTCTCACATAATCTGCAAGCACAATCTATGAGCTCTTCTTTTAAATTGCCATGATGATAGGATTTCATGTTAAATAGTTTTATATGTTGACACTGCTAACATTTACGTTATTATGTTTACACTGCTAACATTAAGTTTTTTATTATTGAAAGTCAAATGCAAAAGTATATGCAAAATAGAATTACTCTATCTCTTACACTCTTAATTTTTAATATCAGCGCCACAGCTTTAGAGATTCTTGAAATCAAGATGCTTGATTCATATAAGATAACAAGGAATTTCCCTGGAAAACTTTTACCGTCTGAGCAATCAAAATTAGCATTTGAGATACCAGGTAAAATTAATATTATTAATGTAGATATAGGTGATGAAGTTAAAAAAGGACAAATACTCGCAGAACTTGATGGCAGAGAAGCTTCTGCTCAACTAGAGCAAGCAAAGGCAAAGTATGATTTGGCCAAACAAGTTCTTATAAGATATAAAGATTTAAGATCTCAGGGACATATTTCAATTCAAGATTTAGATAACGCAAATTCAGAAGAGCTTATAGCAAAATCACAATATGACTTTTATAAAGTTAAATTTGAGCAAACAAAATTATTAGCTCCTTTTGATGGTTTTATACAAAACAGATTTTTAGATACAGGATCTGTGATAAACGGCGGAGTTCCAATAATAGAAATTTTGGATTCAACAAATGTAAAAGCTCATATATCTATCCCAATCTCTTACACTAATAATTTAGAGATAGGTAATGAATATCTTTTCAAAATTGGTAATAAAGAAGTAATAGGCTATTTAGAAAGACTTGCTCCTATGACTCCTGGCGGTTCAGATAATCGTTTAGCAATTTTTAATTTTAATTCCTTCTTTGATCCAGGATCTATAGCCCAACTTAAGCTGAGCATGACAACCAGCGGTAGAGGCACATGGGTTCCTATAAAATCTCTGTCTCAATCAGAACAAGGAGTTTGGGCTATATATACAATCAATCAAGAAAGGGTAGTAGTAAGAGACTTGGTAGATATTATTTATTTCGAGGGTGAATATGCTTATGTAAATGGCACCCTTAAAGATGGTGATTTGGTTATCCTTGGTGGCGCACAAAAAATCATTGAAGGCAAAATTATCAATTTGTAATGAAATTTATAAGCATTTTTATAGAACGACCAAGAATATTGATTCTTACTTTGGCTTTTATTGTTCTCGCAGGAATCTCATCTGCTTTATCGGTTGCCATTCAAGAAAATCCTGAGTTAGCTCAACGATGGTCAGGAGTCAGAGTTTTCTATCCTGGGGCATCTCCAGAAAGAATCGAAACACAAGTTATTAATGAGCTTGAAATAAAACTTAGGGAAGTTGTAGAAATATTAGAATTGGAAACAATAATATCCCACGGATATGCAACCATCATTGTTGAATTACAACAATCCGTTAGCCCAGACTTAATAGAGGAGACATGGTCAAAAGTTCAAGATAAATTAGCTCAAATTAGAGCTCCTCCTGGAGCAAATATTGTTCTTGATAGGAATAGTGGCCCACCGATTACTGTCCAATATGCACTAATGTGGAATGGAGATGGTGAGGCTCCAATAGTTTTAATGTCTCGACTTGCCGAGCAATTAAAAAGAAAACTCAGCTCTATAGGAGAAACTCATGCTACAGCTATATATGGCGAAGCAGATGAAGAAATTCTTATCGAGGTTGATTCAAACAAGATAACTTCCTTAGGGCTAACCTATAGGGAAATCTCAGAGGCATTGAAATCATTTGATAATAAAAAAGCTGTAGGAGTTTCATCTAATAAAAATTCTGAATTTTTAATAAGACTAAAAGACAATATTAAAAGCATACAAAAGCTATCTGAAATACCCGTAAGAGTTATAAACGATTCCGAAATTATTCAATTGCAAGATATTGCACAAATTTCAAAAAAACCAGTTTCACCTATTGAAGATATGTTCTTATATAACGGAGAAATTGTTGTATCTGTTATGGCAATGGGAACAATGGATCAAAGAGTTGGTGATTATGTTGCAAGAGCAACGCAAGTAGTTGAAGAAATGAGAGCATCTCTTCCCAGCGAGATTTCAATTGAAAAAATTTACGATGAGTCTCTATATACTTCTGCTAAATTTAATGAACTTATTAAAAGCTTTTCATTGGCTACCTTTTTTGTTCTTAGTATAAGTTTTTTTATTTTGGGATTAAGGCCTGCAATCATAGTAACTTTAATACTCCCATTTTCAATTTGTCTAGTAATGATTGGTTGCAGACTTATTGGTTTACCCCTTCACATGACCTCAATAACTGGAATTATTATTGCTCTTGGATTGTTGATTGATAATGGAATAATCGTAGTAGAAGATTACAAACACAGAAGAGGAATTGGACTTTCAATTAATGAATCAATTTCACAAACCCTAAATCAACTAACAATTCCTTTAGCAGCAGCAACTGGTACAACCGTGTTCTCTTTTCTTCCAATTGTTACAGGTGAGGGTTCAAGTGTTGAGTTTGTAGGAGGAATGGCCTTAACAGTAATTATGTCAATTGTATCCTCTTTAGTTTTAGCATTGATTATGGTGCCTGTATTAATGAGCTACATGGAAAAAATACCATATTTTCAGAATACTGAGATACATAACGAAGGTTATCACAACGAAAAAATTCTAAAGAAATATAGATCTTTTCTTACTTGGGCTTTTGCAATCCCCAGACGAGCAATTATTATCTCAATTTCGTTACCCCTTTTAGGTTTTATACTTTTTAATACTTTACCAAAAGATTTTTTCCCCTCTAACGATAGGGATATGTTCCGAATAAACATTGAGTTACCAAGCAATGCATCATCAGAGCAAACACTAGAGAGAGCTATATTAGTTAGGCAACAAGTTCTTAATTCTGGTTTGATTGAGATTGAAAAAGATTATTGGTTTGTTGGAAGAATGTCTCCCAGAGTTTTAATGAATGTTGTTGGCGGCAAAGAAAAGCAAGGGTCAAACAACATGGCTCAATCAGTATTTTATGCTAAGAATTATGAAGAGATGATTAGAAAGTTACCAGAGCTTTCAAAACTAATAACTCAACAAAACCCTGACATACTTATAATCACAGATTCATACATATCAGGGCCTCCAGTTTTTGCTGATGTTAGTTTCGCAATATATGGAGATGACCCTCTAGTGTTAAAAGAGCTCGGCGAAGAATTAGAGCTCATAGTTAGCAATGCTCCTGGTGTTAATTTAACCAAATCAGATACTTCTAATACAAATACAAATATAGAGCTGGAATTAAATAACTCTAATATCTCTCTCTCAAAACTAAATGCAAATCTTCTCGTTGAAGAGTTATATGCTGCAAATAATGGCATCACTGTAGGAACTATGCTTGATTCTAATAAAGAAATTCCAATAAGACTTAAAGGATTAACTGGAACGGAAGATTTAACAGGTAATACGAGCTTTTTAACAGTACCATCTGAGGGTGGGTTTGAATATATTGATAGTTTCGGCAAGAGTTCAATAACAAACAAGTCTTCTAAGATTACAAGAATTGATGGACAAAGAGTAAATTTGGTGGAGGGATGGATTTGGACTCAAACTCTTCCATCCGAAACTGAAAATTTTATCAAAGAAGATGTTGAGATATTTAAATCTAAACTCCCAATTGGTTATTCATTAGTTCAACTTGGTGAAGCAGAGACCAGGGGTGAGTCCCAATCTCAAATTTATTCTTCAGCTGCTATGTATATTGTATTAATAGTTGTTGGATTAGTTTTTGCACTAAACTCATTCAGACAAACAGCTCTCATACTTTCTGTCGCAATATTGTCTGTGGGGCTTTCTTTTTTAGGTTTATTTATTGGCCAACAAAATTATGGGTTCATAGGAACTATAAGTGCAGTCGGGCTTATTGGCTTGTCTATAAACGATTCGATAATTGTCTTATCTCACATTAAAGAAGAGGCAGAGAAAAAAGATATCTCAAAGGCAGAATTAATCGAAGTCGTCATAAGGTCAACTAGACACATTATTACAACTTCATTAACAACATTAGGTGGGTTTATACCACTAATTTTTGCGAGTGTATTTTTTAGGCCTCTTGCGTGGGCAATGAGTATTGGAGTTTTGGGCGCTACAATGACAGCTCTTTTATATATTCCAGCTATGTTTATAGTTATGAAGAAAATTAACTATTAGCACAATTCTTGGAACAATAATTTTGTCCCTTCTTCTTAATAATTATTGATTCATGAGCATAGGTTCCGCAATTAGCACATACAACCATTATTTGATCTTTTTTCTTATTTTTTTTTGTAAAGACCGACTTTAAATATGTCCTGACTAGAATTGGTAATAGTAATATTAATAAAGGTATTAGTAATGGTAGGATTTTTAAAAAAACCATTAAATTAATTTTGGGCTTCTGGCTTTGAGTTCCTTAAAAAATTCCAAGACCACTCAGAATCATCTGTTTCCTGAATGCTATTACTAGAATAGTTGAGATTAATAATTTTTTCTACGTCATCATGGAGTTCTGAATAACCTAATGCTTTATAGGATTGTTTAAGAACTTTTAAAGACCTAAAATTTTCACTTGAATTTGGGATATTCTCAAGAACATATTTTGCTCTTCTTATAGCAGCAACATAAGCATCTATTGATAGATAGTAATCTGCAGCAGCTAGTTCGTTTCTTGCAATCATGTTTCTAAGATAAATATTCCTTTGTTTAGCATAGGGAGCATACTGACTTTCTGGAAATCTAGTTAAGAATTCTGTTAATTCAGAAAATGATTGTTTAGCTCCACTTATATCTCTATTAGAGAGGTCAGTATTTGTAACTCTGACCATTAAACTATCATCTCTAGTGTAACTGGAAAGTCCTTTCATAAAATAAGCATAATCTATATTAGGATGTCTTGGGTGCAGCCTTATGAACTTTTCAGAGGCTGCATGAGCTGCATCATTATCTGAACTCATAAAGTTGGCATATATCAATTCAACCTGAGCCTGTTCTGCATATTTACCAAAGGGATATCTTGTCTCAATTGCCTCTAAAGACTCAATAGCACCAAAAAAGTTATTTGCAGCCATCCTTCTTTGCGCCTGGTCATAGTAAATTTTTTCTGGCTGCTCTATTTCTGGGCCATCAGAATTACAACCCACCATGAAGAGAGCTACAATAGATAAACAAGAAAATAATTTTAAATTTAGTTTATGTTTCATTATTCGAGTATTTTACCTGCATAATTATAAATAAAGTTTTAAAACGTATATTTAGATTAGTTTTTTTTATATAAGTTCAATTAATAATGATTAAAAATGTTCCTACACATATAGCAAATCAAAGACTAGATAAAGCTGCGTCTGAGCTTTTTGATGAATTTTCTAGAACGCAAATAAAAAAATGGATACTTGATGGAAGAATTTTAGTAAATGGAGATTTATCAAAACCAAGAGACTGTGTTCACGAAAATGATGAGATAGAAATTAATCCTACAAAAGAAAGAAAAGTTTCATGGGAGCCACAGAATATAAATTTTGAAACCTACCATGAGTGTGAGGATTTTATCATTATCAACAAACCACCAGGCTTGATTATGCATCCTGGATCGGGTTGTTATGATGGCACCTTAGCCAATGGTTTAATAAATAAGTATCCTGATTTAGAAAATATACCTAGATGTGGAATTGTTCACAGATTAGATAAAGATACATCTGGTGTTTTGCTAGTTGCAAGGAATGAAGGTTTTAGAAATTATTTCATTCAGCTCATGCAAGAGAGAAGGGTAACTAAAAAATATACAGCTATAGTTGTTGGTTCTACTCTTGGTAGTTTTTCTATTGAAGATCCAATTGGAAGAGATAAGTCTAATAGAACTAAAATGTCTGTTAGACCCGACGGCAAAGAAGCTCTTACATTTGTTAAAACTAGTGAACGAGTTGGTAATTACTCTATTTTGGATATAGCTATTGAAACTGGGAGAACACATCAAATAAGAGTTCACTTGTCATCAAAAAAATTACCAATAATTGCCGACATTACATATGACCCTAGCAGAACAATAGCGAAGGACTCATCACTGGAGCTAATTAATTTAGTTAGATCTTTTCCAAGGCAAGCCCTGCATGCAAGAGTGTTATCTTTTAATTGCCCAAAAACACAAAATGAGATGACATTTGAAATACCGATACCATCAGATATTCAAAATTTAATTAAAGATATAAAAAAACATTCTTAAAATATATAAGAAAAACTTGTTTTTTGACCTGTAAAATAATATAAACCTTATTCTTATAGCTTTTTTGGTAAAAAATTGAAATTATCTGGTGCTGACATGCTTATGCACGCTCTTCATGATGAGGGTGTAGAGCTAATTTTTGGCTACCCTGGCGGGGCGGCACTTCATATCTATGATGCTATTTTTAGACAAGATAAAATTGATCATATTTTAGTAAGGCATGAGCAAGGAGCTACACATGCTGCGGATGGATATTCTAGAGCAACTGGGAAACCAGGTGTTGTATTAGTTACTTCCGGCCCTGGCGCAACAAATGCTATAACTGGTATAGCCACAGCTTTTATGGATTCAATTCCAATGGTTGTTATATCTGGTCAGGTTGCTAGTCATTTAATAGGCACAGATGCATTCCAAGAAACAGACATGATTGGTGTTTCAAGACCAGTAGTTAAACATAGCTATACCATATTCGATGCAAAAGATATTCCAACTGTTATTAAGGAAGCCTTTCATGTGGCAACAACAGGAAGACCTGGGCCTGTGGTAATTGATATCCCAAAAGATATGACGGCGCCAGAAAATATATTTGATTATTCATATCCAGAAAAGGCAGATATTCGATCATACAACCCTCCAACAGATCCAGATAAACATCAGGTTCAAAGAGCTGTTAATGAAATAATGCAAGCAAGAAAGCCTGTTATATATGCAGGAGGCGGAGCTATTGCAAGCAATGCTGAAGAAGAATTACTTCAACTTAATCAAATTCTTGATGCACCTGTTACAAATACATTAATGGGACTTGGAATATATCCTGCAACGCATAAACGTTTTTTAGGAATGCTTGGAATGCATGGCACTTATCAAGCCAATATGGCAATGCATAATGCTGATTTAATAATTGCAATTGGTGCAAGGTTTGATGACAGAATAACCAATAATCCATCAAAGTTTTCACCGGGTGCTAAGATTATTCATCTAGATGTTGATCATTCATCTGTTTCAAAAATTATTGAGGCTAATGTAGCAGTCTTTGGCCAAGTAAAAAATTCTTTACAAGCAATGATAGAGCTTTTAAAACAAAACTTTGATGAATATGATAAGAACAACTTAACAGAATGGCATTCTCAAATAGCTCAATGGAAATCTTCACATGGATTAAATTATGAAATGTACAAAGATGAATCTGATGCTCACCCAATTTTTCCTCAAGCAGTTGTCCAACATGTATACAATGTTACTAATGGAGATGCCTATGTAACTTCAGATGTTGGTCAGCATCAGATGTTTGCAGCTCAATACTATCATTTTGATAAACCCAGAAGATGGATTAATTCTGGTGGTCTTGGAACAATGGGTTTTGGTCTTCCGGCTGCTATGGGAGTTAAGTTTGCTTTTCCAAATGAAGAAGTTGTATGTATTACAGGCGAGGGAAGTATTCAAATGTGTATTCAGGAGTTGTCTACATGCCTTCAATACAATCTCCCAATAAAGATTATTAACATTAACAACGAAGCGCTTGGAATGGTCAAACAATGGCAGGATATGAATTATGGAGGAAGGCATTCTGAAAGTACCTATCAAGATTCCTTGCCTGATTTTATAAAGCTTGCTGAATCGTATGGCCATGTCGGTATAAAAGTTGAAAAAAATTCTGAGCTTAAAGAGGCACTGGAAAAAGCTTTCTCAATGAAAGATAGATTAGTTTTTGTAGATATTTATGTTGATCCAGCTGAACATGTTTATCCCATGCTTGTAGCAAATAATAGTCTAGAGGATATGTGGTTATCTAAGGACAAAAAAACATGATTAAAAGAAAACTCATCTTAATTATGGAGAATAAACCTGGAGCCCTTGTTAGGGTAGTTGGGTTATTTCACCAAAGGGGTTACAACATCGAAAGTCTTCATGTTGATCCAGTAGATGATTTTTCCCCATATAAATTTATTGAAGAAAGACTAGATACAAAGTTTAATGAAAATGAAATTTCAAGACTTACTATTCAAACACTAGTTTCAGATTCACTTATGAGACAAATATTAAGGCAGCTAAATAAGTTAATTGATGTTATAGCTGTCAGCAACGAAGAAACAACATACTTAAAAGGAGTTTTGTTAGATGAAAATTTATTATGAAGATGATGCAAATATAGAAATTATTCAAAATATGAGTGTTGCAATTGTTGGCTATGGCTCTCAAGGTCATGCTCATGCAAATAACCTTCACGAATCTGGCGTTGATGTCACGGTGGCTTTAAGAGAAGGGTCATCATCATGGAATAAAGCAGAAGAAGCTGGCCTAAAAGTTAGTTCTGTCTCTGATGCTGTTAAAGATGCAGATTTGGTTATGATCCTTGCTCCTGATGAATTCCAAAAAGATATATATGAGTCTGAAATTCAAGCAAATTTAAAACCTAATGCAATCTTAGCTTTTGCTCATGGATTTAATATCCACTTTGAAAAAATCACTCCATCGGAAAATAATAGTGTAATTATGATTGCACCAAAAGGACCTGGTCATACAGTCAGAAGTACATACATTCAAGGCGGAGGCGTTCCTTCTTTAATAGCCGTATATAAAGATGCAATTACTAATGAAGATTATTCGGCTAGAGATGTTGCTTTATCCTATGCTAAAGCTAACGGTGGAACTAGAGCTGGCGTTCTTGAAACAAGCTTTAAAGAAGAAACTGAAACAGATCTATTTGGTGAACAAGCTGTCTTATGTGGGGGTATAACTGCTCTAATTAAAGCCGGTTATGAGACTTTAGTAGAGGCTGGTTATAGTCCTGAAATGGCCTATTTCGAGTGTCTACATGAAACCAAGCTTATTACAGATCTTATTCAAGAGGGAGGCATTGCAAACATGCACTACTCAATTTCTAATACTGCTGAGTATGGAGACTATCTAAGTGGACCAAAAGTAATCACTGATAAAACCAAAGAAGCAATGAAAGAAATTTTAGAGAACATTCAATCAGGAAATTTTGCTGATGAGTTCCTTAATGACTGTAGACAAAGTAATGATGGCTCTGGTGGACCATTCATGAAAAGCAACAGAGAGGCAACAAAATCTCATCCAATCGAAGAGGTTGGAAACGAGTTAAGATCAAAGATGAAATTCTTAAATTCACAGAAATTAGTTGATAAGCAAATTAATTAAAAATTAATCAAAAAAAGGGTATCTTCTTACTAATATTCTGGGTAGAATACGCGTCCGTCCTCGAGACGGTTGTTCTTTAAAAATATTTGGTTACTCGTGTGGGTGTTCAAAATACGAGAAAAAATAATTTAGATTTTTTATAAAAATCAACAAAACATGATATTAATTGAAGAGTTTGATCATGGCTCAGATT
>Ga0206677_10000750_pt1 | contig 30892 bp, 22 predicted proteins | sample M130m12015metaG_FD_155475 | JGI IMG/M metagenome (GOLD analysis project Ga0206677, IMG submission 155475) | Ammonia-oxidizing marine archaeal communities from Monterey Bay, California, United States - M1 30m 12015 | ecosystem: Environmental > Aquatic > Marine > Intertidal zone | place: USA...
CAAATCGTTGGTTGAACGCTACGTACCAACTTATGGTTGGATGACAGCACAGGCGGTTTCTGCAGACGATGTGAAGAACATCATGGCGTATGTACAGAATCCGCCAGATGCCGCGCCGGTTGCTGATACGGGCTCAGATTGCGTTACGGTGGATGAATTGCCCATTGTTGAAGATTCCGATTCTTCAGGTGTGTGGTTCTTGATGTTGCTCGTCCTGTTCTTGATCATCGCAATGGCTGCCGCGGGAGTGAACAGGAGCTTGACCAATGCTTCTTTGGAAAAAGAAGGAGAAAGCCTGTTGGAAGACGCCACATACAGTGCGCGCATTCGAAATTGGACATGGGACAATCGTGTTGCCGTGACGCTGATAGGTCTATTCTTCGTCGCGTACGGTGCTGTGCTCGGTTACCAAGGCTTGATGCGAGTGGGAGTTGTTGAAGGGTACAAACCCAACCAGCCCGTCAAATTCATTCACAGCGTTCACGTCTGTGAGAACGAGGTGGATTGCAAGTACTGCCACCACAGTGCATACGAATCCAAGCATGCGGGAATCCCGTCGACGAATGTCTGTATGAACTGCCACAAAGCTGTGAAGAAGGGACGTCGATACGGCGAAACGGAAATCGCGAAGATTTACGATGCCATTGGTTTTGATCCGACCTCAGGCACCTACATCGACGGAAGCGGTAAAAATGGTTACACCTCTCCGCAGGACACATACGATGGCGAGCCAATTCGCTGGAACAAGGTGCACAACCTGCCGGACCATGTATTCTTCAGCCACCAACAGCACGTTGTCGTCGGAGGATTGCAATGCCAAAACTGCCACGGTGATGTTGAGACATACACCGTTGGACGCGTTGCCAAAGTGGAAGACATCAATCAGCTGGTGGACAAGTACCCCGGTCTTATTGAGTTGTCAAAGCCAACCCTCACGATGGGATGGTGCATCGAATGCCATAATAAAGCCGAGATTGACTTGGCTAGCAGTGGGTACTACGAAGAAATTCACCACCGCCTGAAGGATAACCTTCGCGGAAATGAAGAGCTTCGGAAGTACATGGAAGACGAAAAAATCACCGTAAAGGAACTTGGCGGCTGGGAGTGTGCCAAGTGCCATTATTAAGTATCAATCGCGAACCCCTTTATCGCAGCCACATGGCAAATACAAAGCGTTATTGGTCCGGACTGGACGAGCTTCGAGAAACAGAAGCATTTAAGACGATTCAAGGACAAGAGTTCCCTGAAGCGCAATCGGTGGATGAATTTCTTACCGATGAGCGCCTCGAATCCACCCACACTGGGCGGAGGGATTTCCTGAAGTTCATGGGCTTTGGTCTAACCGCTGCCACTTTGGCGGCGTGTGAGACTCCGGTTATCAAGAGCATTCCTTACACAAACAAGCCTGAGGAAGTCACACCCGGTGTGGCCAATCATTACGCAAGCACTTACTACGACGGCCACGACTTCGTGAACGTATTGGTCAAAACCCGTGAGGGACGTCCAATATTCGTCAAGTCGAATACCGAAACAGGTTACGGGCGTGTAAATGCTCGTGTGAACGCCTCGGTGCTCTCATTGTACGACAGTGCTCGCCTTTCGGGCCCCCAAATAGGCGGCGAATCGAGCGATTGGTCTACCGTTGACTCGGCAGTTTCAAATGTGATGCAAGGCGAGGGTAGAAAGGTTCTGTTGACCAACACAGTCCTATCGCCTTCTGCACTCAGGGCAATCAAGCAGTCAGGTTTGGAGCACATCCAATATGACGCCATTGACTATGGCGCTTTCCGAGCGTCAGCTCAGGCTGATTTTGGAGTCAATTCTTTTCCATCGTATCGCTTGGAAGAGGCTGAGGCAATTGTTACCATTGGTGCCGACTTCTTGGGTTCATTTGCTGACAATGTTATTTACGGAGAACGTTGGGCGGCCATGCGAAAGCCGGAATCGGGAAAAATGTCCCGCGTTCACGCTTTCGAGACGAACATGAGTTTGACAGGTTCTAACGCGGATTACCGAACGATGGTAAAGCCATCGGAACAAGGACGCGTTGCAACAGCTCTTCTGGCCCAGATATCTGGGCAGGGCGCTGCCGGACAATTGTCGGAAGAAGCAAACAAAGCAGTAGCTGCAGCCGCAAATGATTTGAAGCGTGCGGGTTCCAAGGGACTCGTTATGGCAGGGAGCAATGATCTGGCGACGCAACAAGTAGTTAACGCCATCAACGCTGCACTTGGTGCGGTAGGGTCCACAGTCTCTTATGATTCAATGACTTTATTCCAGGGGTCATCTGCTTCACTGAAGCAACTGACTGCTGATATGAAAGCCGGTGCAGTTGAAGTATTGATTGTGGCCGATTGCAATCCCGTTTACGACGCACCAAATGCGGCAGCATTTGCAGACGCTCTCGCGGCGATGAAGCATACAATAAGCACGTCCATGTTTGCCGATGAAACAGCTGCGCTTTGCAAAGTGAACGCGCCAACGCATCACTGGTTAGAGTCATGGAACGACTTGCAGATTGAGGGTGATCGAATCGATTTGGTACAGCCGACGATCTCGCCTTTGCACAGCACTCGAATGTGGGGGGAGAGTTTATTGCGCTGGTCTGGAATCAGTCAAGACTGGTATTCTTACCTGCGTTCAACACACGCATCAGATTATACATCAGATGCGATGTACACCAACGCCGACTGGAACAAAGCAGTTCACAATGGTTTCATCGCGGTCTCGGTCAAGCCATCTGAGCCTGTCTCCTACACAGGGACGGGAACAGCGCAAGCCGTCTCCGAATTGAACGGCCGAAAGGGAGGGGCCGTGGAAATGGCGCTTTACCAAAAAACGACTATGGGAGCCGGCCTCCATGCCGCGAATCCGATGCTGCAGGAAACGCCTGATCCATTGACAAAGGTCACTTGGGACAACTATGTGACCATGGCGCATTCGGATGTCGATGCAATGGGGCTGAATGGCTTTATTGGGCAAGAGAAGCCTGCGAGTTTGGTCAAAGTCACCGTGGGTGGTTCTTCAATGGAATTGCCAGTCTTCCCAATGCCAGGTCAAGCACCGGGCACCATAGGAATTGCGCTGGGTTATGGACGAGGAGCCAATGGAGAAAACATAGGAAAAGCGGCTTTCCAGACAGGAGAGAATGGATCCTTTGAAACCAATGCGGAGGGCAATCCAATTCCAGTAGGGCAAAATGTCTTCCCATGGGCGAATGAATCAGGAACCTTCACTGATTACGCACAGTATGATGTGACCGTAGAGGCGACGGGAGGAACATATCCTCTCGCTTGCACCCAGATTCAGAACACGTTCATGGGACGTGAAAGCATTGTCAAGGAGACGGACTTTACAAGCTACTTTGCCGAGCGAGGAGCGGAGAAAGGCAAGGCTTCTTGGAACGAATTGATTACGCTCGCTGTGCACGAGGACGTTACAGGTGATGGAACGATTGATGCGCAGGACTCAAAACCAACTTCGGCTTTTGATCTTTGGCACGAGCATCCTGTTGAAAAGGTGGGCCATCGCTGGGGTATGACGATCGACTTGACCAGTTGCACGGGCTGCAGTGCTTGTGTGACAGCGTGTCACATCGAAAACAATGTACCTGTTGTAGGTAAAGACGAAGTGCGTCGACACCGTGACATGCATTGGATGCGAATCGATCGCTTCTTCGCATCAGATTACAGCCTGGAGCGCGGAGAGGAAGAAGGAACCAGTGTGATTGCCTCTTACCGTAAAATGGAAGACCCTTCCGCAAATCCGCAGACGGTTCACATGCCGATGATGTGCCAACACTGCAACCACGCTCCTTGTGAGACGGTTTGCCCCGTTGCCGCCACCACGCACTCGAATGAAGGACTGAATCAAATGACGTACAACCGATGCATCGGTACGCGTTACTGCGCGAACAACTGCCCTTACAAGGTGCGTCGTTTCAACTGGTTCAACTACCCAGGTTATAAGAAGTTTGCCAACTTCAACCCATCGCAAGACAGCTTGATGCGCATGGTATTGAATCCGGACGTAACGGTTCGAAGCCGTGGAGTCATGGAGAAGTGCAGCATGTGTGTCCAGCGAATTCAATCGGGTAAACTTGACGCGAAGAAAGCCGGTACCCCGGTACCAGACGGCTCTGTCGTTACAGCATGCGCTGAGGCTTGTCCAACGCACGCGATCTCATTTGGTGATTTGAATGACAAATCAGCTGGAGTTCGAGCGATTTCTGAAAACAACCGTGCTTATCATGCATTGGAGGAAATAGGTGTAAAACCCAATATCTTCTACATGACTAAAGTGCGAAATGTAGAACCAACCAAAGCCTGATCGGAACATGCAAAGAGAAGCTGCCATTCGGGAACCTCTGATATTAGGGGACAAGTCTTACAAAGACATCACTGACGATGTGGTCGGACCTATTCAAGGAGCCGCACCCATTGGGTGGAAAATTATGATTACCATTTCCAGTATCATCGCCGTTTACGGTGTAGGATGCATCCTGTACCTCTTGGGCACAGGAATTGGAGTGTGGGGGTTGAACAAAACTGTAGGTTGGGCATGGGACATCACCAACTTTGTTTGGTGGGTTGGCATTGGACACGCTGGCACCTTGATTTCCGCGGTTCTTTTGCTGTTTCGTCAGAAATGGAGAATGGCCATCAACCGATCGGCGGAGGCGATGACCATTTTTGCCGTTATCATGGCGGCGATTTTTCCGGGGATTCACATGGGTCGAATCTGGGTAAGTTACTGGGTTCTCCCATTGCCAAACCAATTCGGTTCTCTCTGGGTCAACTTCAACAGTCCGCTTTTGTGGGATGTATTTGCGATTAGTACGTACTTCTCCGTTTCTCTTGTGTTCTGGTACATCGGCCTGATTCCGGACTTTGCGACCATTCGGGATCGAATGACCAAGCCATTTGCAAAAAAGGCTTACGGATTGTTGAGCTTTGGCTGGAGTGGACGGGCGAAGCACTGGAATCGATTTGAGGAAGTCTCACTGGTATTGGCAGGAATTGCAACGCCTCTTGTATTCTCGGTGCACTCTATCGTATCCATGGACTTTGCGACCTCGGTCATTCCTGGTTGGCACACGACCATCTTCCCTCCCTACTTTGTTTCAGGGGCAGTATTCTCTGGATTTGCGATGGTACAGACGTTGCTCTTGATCATGCGAAAAGGCATGAAGCTCGAGAATTACATTCACGTCAAGCACGTTGAGTATATGAACATCGTCATCATTGTCACAGGTTCTATTGTGGGTGTGGCCTATTTGACGGAGTTGTTCATATCCTGGTATTCAGGTGTCGAGTATGAGAGCTATGCATTCATCAATCGATTCAGTGGACCCTACAGTTGGGCATACTGGATAATGATGACGTGCAACGTTATTAGTCCTCAGTTGTTTTGGTTCAAAAAAATCCGACGCAGCTTGGTGGCCACCTTCGCTCTCTCCATAGTCGTAAACATTGGAATGTGGTTTGAGCGGTACGTGATCATCGTTACCTCCGTTCACCGGGATTACGATCCATCAAGTTGGGGTGAATTCCACCCTACCAACATCGACATTGGGGTGTTCATTGGAACCCTGGGTATTTTCTTCACCCTATTCCTTGGTTTCGCCCGTTTCTTCCCAGTATTGGCGTTGAATGAGTTGAAGACCATTCTGAAGTCAAGCGGTGAGAACTACAAGAAAGCACAAGAAAACCACTGATCCTTACAGCTATGAATAAGGTATTCCATGTAATGTACGATGATGACGATACGCTGAAAGTAGCGGCATCGGCATTGGTAGCGAAAGGCATCCGGGTCAAGGAAGTGTATTCTCCATTTCCGGTTCACGGAATTGATCCAATCATCGGAGTCTCGCGCACACGTCTGGGCATTGCGGCTTTCATGTATGCCATGACAGGAACCACACTGGCTTTATTGGGCATGTGGTACTTCATGATTTCGGACTGGCCCATGAACATTGGTGGTAAGCCGAGTTTCTCACTCATCGAGAACTTGCCGGCTTTTATCCCAGTGACATTTGAATTTTCCGTGCTTTGCGGAGCACACGGAATGGCCATTACATACTTGTTGCGGAATGGAACGTTACCTGGCATGCCTGCCTCCAATCCGGATCCAAGAACCACAGATGACAAGTTTGTGATGGAGATAACCACCGAGCAGAATGGTTTGTCTGCAGATGAGCTGGAGACAGCCATCAAGGAGACTGAACTTTTTGAGCTCAGCATCAAAGATTACAAGTAATGAACATCCGAACGAACATTGTTTTGACAGCAGTGGCAGCAGGATTAATTGCTACCACAGGCTGTGTGACAGATCCCGATAGCGCGGGTTTGGAGTACATGCCGGATATGTACCGTTCACCAGCGGTGGAGGCGTATGTTGACTATGGCCAAGATCCTTACCAGGTGGGTGAGGAGACTGCAAAGGCACAGCGCATGGTACAGTCTGCACGAAAGCCGGTTGCAGGTAGCATTCCATTCAATCCGAGTCAGATGGATTATGTGATGCCATATGCATACGCGAATACGGTAGAGGGCTATGAGGCTGCGGGGATGAATCTCAATTCACCACTGGCGCAAGTAGGACAGGCGGAATTGGAAGCTGGACAAGAAATTTACACTATGATGTGCACGCAGTGCCACGGTGAAGGTGGAAAAGGCGATGGGGCACTGAGCCGCAATGGTCACATTCAGGGCATCCCTAGTTATAGTGACAAATTGAAAGATCTCCCAGAGGGCAAGATGTACCACACCTTGACTTATGGAAAGGGCCTGATGGGCTCGCACGCTTCTCAGCTTTCGCAGAAAGACCGATGGTTGGTCATCGAGTACATCAAAGTCCTTCAGAATGGAGGTGATATGCCATCGTTTGACGACAATGGCAACGTAGTGAAACCGGCAGATTCCGATTCGGAGGACGCCATGGCTATGAACAACTGATCATGGAATTCAAATTTGAAGCTCGCACGAAACTAATCACTCAAATCCTGATGGGAATTGGGTTGATTGCCTTGATTGGAGGCTTTTTGACCGACGGATCGGATCACCACCAACGCTGGTGGGCGAACCTGCTCATCAACGGGTTTTTCTGGTTCTCTATCTCCCTCTCAGCCTTGTTCTTCTATGCATTGAACTATGCAGTTGAGGCTTCTTGGTCGGCGATCATCAAGCGAACGTTTGAAGCCATGTGGCACTTCTTGCCCATCGGTGGAGGCGTCATCATTGTTGTACTTGCTGCGGGCCATTTCTTCCATGCACATCATTTGTATCATTGGATGGATTCAACTCTTTACCATGAGTACATGATGGTGGAAGGGGACCAAACGATCTATTTGGATGAACCAGAAGCTGGAGCGGTCGAGAATCCGAATTATGACCACATCATTGCTGGAAAAGCAGCTTACTTCACCACGTGGTTCTTCTGGCTTCGAACATTGGGATACATCGCCACATTTGTGATTTTTGCGCGATTGTTTCGTCGTTGGTCCTTGTTGGAAGACGAGAAGCCAGATCTGAATTTGCATTTCAAACAATTTCGCCGAAGTGCTGTGTTCTTGGTCTTCTTCGCAGTCTTCAGTTCGATGTTGGCTTGGGATTGGTTGATGTCAATTGATGTGCACTGGTTCTCGACGCTCTATGGCTGGTACCTGTTCTCCGGAATGTGGGTCAGTTTTATGATCATGCTGAACATTGGTTTGATCTGGCTGAAGGGGAAAGGATATTACCAGGAGGTGACATCGAGTCACATGCACGATATCTCAAAGTGGATGTTTGCGATCTCGATGCTTTGGAGTTACCTCTGGGTGAGCCAATTCTTGCTGATCTGGTACGCCAATATTCCTGAGGAGGTCACGTACTACACCCAGCGCTTCTTCTCGGATTATCAGGTGCCATTTATGATCACCTTTTTCGTGAATTTTGCTGTGCCTTTCTACACATTATTACCTCGGGATACCAAGCGTAACTCGAAATTCATCGTTCCTGTTGGCCTACTCATCTTTGTTGGGCACTTCGCAGACGTGTATCTGCTTGTTATACCCGGTACGATGTTTGACCACAACGAATTCGGTATTTTTGAGATAGCATTGTTCTTAGGGTTCCTAGGTCTTTACGTAAATCGCACGCTCAGTGCATTGAGTAAAGCGCCTTTGATCGCGAAGAATCACCCGATGCTTCAAGAATCGAAAGAATTACACTATTGATTGCAAGACCCGATAAGTGATGAAATTGCTCATTCTCCTAGTAGTTGTCCTCGGTTTGGTTGCTGCAGTGCAGCTGTCCAAAGTTTACCAGCTTTCCAGCGCGTTGCGAGGGAAACGTGAAGAGGACATTTCTGAAGCGGACAACCGTCTGAACGGTGGTATGTTCTTGGCTTTCATGGTTGTGTTTTATGCCTCTTTTGTCTGGCTTCTCGTCAAGTACGGATCCTATGGGACACCACCTGCATCAGAACACGGTCAGGCAGTCGACCGCTTGATGGATTTCAATATGGCGATTATTTTTGTCGTCTTTTTCGTCGTAAACACTTTGTTGTTTTGGTTTGCTGCGAAGTACTATCACCGACCTGATCGTAAGGCACGTTTTTTCGTACATGACACACGCCTCGAACTCGTTTGGACGGTCATCCCATCCGTGGTTCTAGCGATCATCATTGCCTACGGATTGCAGACATGGAACGAAATGACGGGTGAGGCCTCTGAAGATGCCCTTCGTGTGGAGTTGTATTCGAAGCAGTTCGATTGGACAGCTCGGTATCCTGGGTCCGATGGAGAGTTTGGTCAAGCCAACTACAACTTGATCACGCCCATGAATGCACTGGGCATTGTGACAGAAGAAGGTGTCATTGCAGCGCTGAGGGAAATCGAAGGGAAAATCGCCAAGGTCGAAAACGAAATCAACTACGAAAAGGGCCATCTTCTCGCTGAGCGCGCCTCAATCGAAGAGGAGCTGCATGGTGGTCATGGCGGGCACGGCCATCAAGCACACGAGGAACACAATCATGAAGATCATGCCGAACACGGTCATGAAGATCATGCTGACCACGGCCATGGCGACCACGACGATCACCAGTTTGCGCTTGAGACGCGTTTGGCGGAAATCGATCACATGCTCGAGTCAGACAAAGTGATCATTTTGACAGAAGCGGCATTCGAAGCGAAAGAGGACAAGCTCTACCGCCTCATGCGCCACCGTCAGCGAATCCAGGAAATTCGAAATTTCAATTTCGATGGCGAGTTGACCGCATGGGAGTCCGGGATGGATGATCAAATCGTCAAAGGAGAGTTTCATTTGCCTGTTGGACGTGAGGTTGAGTTTGTATTCCGCTCACGTGACGTCATTCACTCAGCTTACATGCCTCAGTTCCGTGCGCAAATGAATGCGGTCCCAGGCGTTCCTACCCGATTTAAAATGACTCCGACCATCACAACGGATTCGATGAGGATGGTTTTGGATAATCCAGATTTTGACTATGTTCTTCTTTGCAATAAAGTTTGCGGTGCAGCGCACTTTAACATGCAAATGAAGGTGGTCATTGAGTCACAAGAAGCTTACGATGCTTGGATGTCCGAGCAAGGTGAGTTCATTGTGAAGGAAGGTTCTGAGGAGCCTGAAATGGAGCAAGCCTCCGAACAGAAAGAAAGTCAAACCATAACGGCATCCCTCTAAATCATGGGCGCACAAGCACATCAGCACGAAGAGAGTTTCGTATCGAAATACGTTTTCTCGCACGATCACAAAATGATCTCAAAGCAATTCCTTGTAACGGCGATCGTTATGGGAATCGTCGCCGTTATGTTGTCGGTCTTCTTCCGATTGCAGTTGGGTTGGCCCGGTGAAAGTTTTGCTATCCTCGAAACGTTCTTGGGAAAATGGGCTCCAGGGGGTGTTTTGGATCGCAATGCCTATCTCGCATTGGTCACAATCCACGGAACCATCATGGTCTTTTTCGTATTGACAGGTGGTCTGTCTGGAACCTTCTCCAACCTACTCATTCCGCTTCAAATCGGAGCGCGTGACATGGCATCGGGCTTCTTGAACATGTTGAGCTATTGGTTCTTCTTCTTCTCGAGCGTGATCATGATCCTCTCGCTCTTCACGGAGGGCGGAGCAGCATCAGGTGGATGGACGGTATATCCGCCTCTCTCTGCTTTACCACAGGCGATGCCTGGTTCTGGTATGGGCATGACGCTTTGGTTGATTTCGATGGTGTTGTTTGTGGTAAGCTCGCTTCTTGGAGGTTTGAATTATGTCGTAACGGTCATCAACCTGCGTACGAAAGGCATGTCTATGACGCGACTGCCATTGACGATTTGGGCGTTCATGGTCACTGCAATCTTGGGTGTATTGAGTTTCCCAGTTTTGGTCTCAGCAGTTGTTTTATTGTTGATGGACCGAACGATGGGTACAGCGTTTTATTTGTCTGACATTTTCATCGGTGGAGAGGCGTTGGATGTTACGGGCGGGAGTCCAATCCTATACCAACACCTGTTTTGGTTTTTAGGACACCCTGAGGTTTACATTGTCTTGTTGCCTGCTTTGGGAATTAGTTCTGAAGTCATTGCCACGAACTCGCGCAAGCCGATCTTCGGTTACAAAGCAATGGTCGGATCAATCCTCGGAATTGGCTTCTTGTCGTTCATTGTTTGGGGTCACCACATGTTTGTAACGGGCATGAATCCTTTCTTAGGGTCGGTTTTCGTTTTCACAACCCTATTGATTGCGATCCCTTCCGCTGTGAAGGCGTTTAACTACATCACAACGCTTTGGCAAGGAAACATTCGTTTCACGCCTGCAATGCTCTTCAGCATTGGTTTGGTGAGCACATTCGTAACGGGAGGCTTGACAGGAATCATCTTGGCAGACTCAGCACTGGACGTAAACGTCCACGACACTTATTTCGTTGTCGCTCACTTTCACATTGTGATGGGGATGTCCGCGATATTCGGAATGTTAGCCGGCATCTATCATTGGTTCCCTAAAATGTTCGGGAAAATGATGAATACGAAGTTGGGTTATGCCCACTTTTGGATCACAATCATCTGTGGATACGGCGTTTTCTTCCCGATGCATTTCGTTGGAATTGCAGGTGCACCTCGACGATACTATGAGTACAGTAACTTCGATTTCTTGGGCAGTGTAATGGACTTGCAGCCGCTCATTTCAACGTTTGCAATCGTTGGTGCGATTGGTCAATTGTTCTTCCTGTTTAATTTCTTCTACAGCGTCTTCTATGGACAGAAATCAGTGCAGAATCCTTGGTTGTCGAACACCTTGGAGTGGACGACGCCGGTGAAGCATGTGCACGGAAATTGGGACGGTCCTTTGCCAGAAGTCCACCGTTGGGCATACGATTACTCGAACCCTGCACACGAGGAAGACTTCGTCCCTCAAACAACACCAGCGCTGGCGGGTGAGGAAGTGCACTGATCATTTCGATCACACATTGAAAAAGACTCCAAAGCGAAAGGCTTTGGGGTCTTTTTTGTTTGTACGGATTAACTTGCATGACAATGGAAGAATTTGATTTGCGCAATGAGGCCGAGCAACCAACGGATGGGGATGTGGATCGCGTGTTGCGACCGGCTCGGTTTGAAGACTTTACGGGTCAACGCACGGCTATGGAGAATTTGGAGATTTTCGTATTGGCGGCGACAAAGCGCGGTGAGGCCATGGATCACACATTGCTCCACGGTCCACCGGGATTGGGCAAGACCACCCTGGCTAATATTGTGGCCAATGAATTGGGCGTGTCGATCCGCACGACTTCAGGCCCTGTGTTGGATAAACCAGGAGATTTGGCCGGGCTGCTCACCAATCTGGAGACAAACGATGTGTTGTTCATTGATGAGATTCACCGGTTGTCGCCGGTAGTGGAGGAATACCTCTACAGTGCAATGGAGGATTACAGGATTGACTTGGTGATTGACTCTGGCCCCAACGCTCGAACGGTTCAGATTGAATTGAACCCCTTTACATTGGTGGGAGCCACGACACGCTCAGGTTTGCTCACGGCTCCGTTGCGAGCTCGATTTGGGATCAACTTGCGCCTGCAGTATTATGATGCCAAAGTATTGACCGACATCGTGGAGCGAAGTGCAGGGATTTTACAAATTCCGATTGAGCAATCGGCGGCATATGAGATAGCTTCAAGAAGCAGAGGGACCCCCCGAATTGCCAATGCCTTGCTTCGCAGGGTTAGGGACTTTGCAGAGATCAAAGGAACAGGTAAGATTGATCAAGCCATTACGGAATTTGCACTTGACGCGTTGCATGTCGACAAGAAAGGGCTTGATGAAATGGACAATCGTATTCTTTCAGCTCTCATCGATAAGTTTGGTGGTGGCCCCGTGGGAGCTTCAACGATTGCTACTGCGATTGGTGAGAATCCGGGGACGCTGGAAGAGGTATACGAACCCTATCTGATTCAAGAAGGATTTTTGATTCGAACGCCTCGAGGTCGTCAGGCGACCCCCGCAGCTTATGCTCATTTGGGGCGCAAACCTGAGGGCCGGTCGGGTAAGTTGTTTTCTGAGTAGATGGCACACGCTGGTAATTTGCGCGTGGAGCGAAAGCAATGGTTGGTGCAAGAGGCCAAGGCACTCGGATTTGAGGCTGTCGGTGTAAGTCGGGCGCGTTTTTTGGACGAAGAAGCGGATCGCTTAGAAGCTTGGCTCAAGCAAGGTTACCAAGGTGAAATGGGCTACCTCGAGCGAAATTTTGACTTGCGATTGGATCCACGGAAACTCGTGCCCGGAGCGAAAACAGTGGTTTCGCTGTTGTTCAATTATCATAACCCTGATTCGCCAGAATCACCCGATGCTCCGCGAGTCGCTAGTTATGCCTACGGACAGGATTACCACCATGTTTTGAAGTGGAAATTGAAGGAACTCATGAAGGGCATGCACCGGGAATGGGGGGAAGTAGAAGGTCGGGTATTTGTCGATTCTGCGCCGGTGCACGAGCGTGCGTGGGCAGCGCAGAGTGGGCTTGGATGGGTTGGGAAGAATAGTTTACTGCTCAACCAAGGAATGGGCAGTTACTTCTTCATCGCGGAAATCATCATGGATGTTGAACTCGAACCAGATGCGCCAACATCAGATCACTGTGGGACGTGCACACGGTGCATCGACGCCTGTCCAACGGGTGCGATCATACAGTCGCAGGTGGTCGATGGATCGAAGTGCATCAGTTATTACACGATTGAGTTGCGTGGGGCGATTCCCGAGCCTGCAGCTCAGCAGTTGTCTCCGTGGGTTTTTGGTTGTGACATTTGCCAGGAGGTTTGTCCTTGGAACAGTCATGCCAAACGACACAATGAGCCCTTGTTTGAACCGCATCCCAGCTTGCTTGGCATGGCCGCTTCGGACTGGCAAGAAATGACCGAAGAAGTGTTCCGTTCTGTATTTAAGAAAAGTGCTGTGAAGCGTTCAGGTTACCAGGGCATTTTGCGCAACGTTCAGGCTGCATTTCCGTCGGATCGCGAACTCTGAGCGGGATTCTTCAGGCTGCTGCGAAAGAGGTTTGAATGATGTCTGTATACGCCGGAGCGAATTGAGCGCGGCACCAAGCTTTCAACTGTTTAATTTCGGCGGGTTGGAGAATGCGAATGGACTTGCCAAGTTCTCGCTTGAAGGATTCTCGGTTGTGGCTCACTTTTAAGAGAACTTTCTTGCAGAATTCTAACATGTTCGGGCATGGTCAAAGGGTTCATTTAAAAAACTGCACCCGGTTTCTTTTATTGCCTGCAACCGCATGTTTTTACCCACGATCAATGTTGCCGTATCTTTGCACAAGTAACTAACGAAGGACCCTCCGCGCTGGAGAGGCACTGTGACTTGTAATCGCATGAAGCAACAACTGCGCAATTTGGTCGATCGAAAGGTGTTGTTGGAACGCATGCAACAAGGAGAAGATGACCGTACGACGGTGTCTTTCTATCAGTACGCGCGCATTCCAAATCCCACCTTCTTTCGAGATTATTTATTCATCCATTGGAATGAACTGGGTGTGCTCGGTCGTACCTATGTCGCTCACGAAGGAATCAACGCTCAAATTTCGGTTCCCAGTATTGCTCTCGAAGCATTCAAGGAACATCTCTACAACATTTCATTTTTGAATGGAATTCGCCTGAATGTCGCCGTTGACGACGGAAAGTCATTTTTTAAATTAATGGTGAAGGTGCGCGCGAAAATCGTCGCCGACGGATTGAACGATTCGTCGTTTGATGCCGGTGACACAGGCGTGCATTTGGATGCAGAAGGCTTCAATTCCCTCACGGGTAAGGAGGACACCATCTTGATTGACATGCGGAATCATTATGAAAGTGAGGTCGGTCACTTCAAAGGAGCGATTACTCCAGACGTCGATACGTTTCGAGAAGAAATCGAGTTGGTAGAGGATATGCTCCAGGGCAAGGAGGATAAAAATATTGTGATGTATTGTACGGGTGGAATTCGCTGTGAAAAGGCTTCAGCATGGCTGAAACACAGAGGTTTTCCCAATGTGCATCAACTCGAAGGGGGCATCATTGAGTATACACGCCAGGTGCGCGAGAAGGGACTCGAAAACCGCTTCATTGGGAAGAATTTTGTTTTTGACGAACGACGAGCAGAGCGCATTTCAGAAGATATAATTGCAGATTGTCACCAATGCGGTGCGCCGTGCGACGACCACACCAACTGCCTCAATGTTGCATGCAACCTGCTCTTTATTCAATGCGCTCAGTGTGCCGGGGAATACGAGGGAACTTGCAGCTCAGCGTGCCACAATACCATTCAATTGCCTGAAGAGGAACAGAAGAAGCTGAGGCGTGGAGTGAAGGACAGCGCCAAAATTTTCAATAAAGCACGGCTGAGAGATGCCCTGAAGCGCGATCACCTGAATAACGGACGCTCCAGTGCCATTGGAGTAAGATCAACGGATAAAGAAAGTCCCGCCAGTCCTGAGACTTAATATCAGAGCTCATATTCAACGGCACCGTCCAAGATGTAGTTCATCTGGTAGACATCGTCGGAATTCAAGCGAAAAGCACCCTTGAAGGTGAGCCTTTCATCAGTCTGATAAACGCGTTTGGACTTGCCTGGGAAACGCAAATCGACCACGGACTCTGGTCCCGCACCGCCGCAGAAAAAGCAGTTGGCAAAAGGATATCGGCTCAGCACGTAGAAGTCTTCATCCAAGTCAACTGGAATCATATAACCGGTGATGTAAACGTCCTTTCCTTCCAAACCGGTCACGCTGCTTCCAAAGGTTGGCTTCCAATAGTATGCGTCCAATTCCTCAACATAGACATCTTTGAACTCAACATCTTCGAGGGTACGCCAGGTGAGTTCGTCGGAGGCCTCCTCCACTGCTTCAGCGGTTATTGTCGTTTCTGACAGGGCTTCTGCATGTCCAACGGAAGCGGATTTGACTTGGGAGACGAGTTGAGCTGCCCCGTCACTTGGATGGCAATATGAACTCAAATCCGTCATGCTGATGACGACCAAGCCAAGCAGTCCTATCCAAGACGCTGTCTTCAATCGTTGCGGTTTATGAGAAGTCTTCATTTTTCCGAAAGTGTGCGTGAGATGTCAATTTTCAGGGCGGAAATTCCCGGGATTGCTGCGGCTATTAACCCGACAAAGATAGCCATTCCGAACAGAGCCCATTCGCTGGACAAGACCCCAATGCTGCTCCAGTCATATCTGAATTTATCTTGGATCAGTTGGGCGAGAATGAGCAAACCTACTCGACTGAAAACCAATCCTAGCGTGGCTCCTCCCACGCTGAGCAATCCACCCTCTAGTAAAAGCAGGAGAAATACGCCAGCAGGCGAGCTGCCCATGGTGCGTAACAGTGCGAGTTCGTATTTTCTTGCGAGTAAGTTGTCGTAGACAGAAATGAAGATGCTGGCGAAGCTGATCAGCATGATGATGAGGGCAATGGCCCGCAGGGTGTTCATGCCGATTCCAAAATTTTGAGTCAATCGGTTGATTTCAATCGCGGGCAATGCTACTTGCATGTTTGTCTCCCGGATTACGTTTGGAATGGTTAGAACCGCTAATGGATTGCGCTTTTTCAAAAGCACCGCTGTGATTTCACGTTCGCTTTCGTCCACGGTTGCCCCGTGATCGTCGTGAACGTCCCAGATCGTTTGAATCGTGCAATGCAGCAATTGATCTACCACAGACCGGCTTTCCGCCAACACCCCGACAACGGTGAATGTTTTGTTCGTGTGTACGTCAGTTTCATCTTGCAACCCGTGTGCGCTAAAGAAAGTGTCGCCGACTTGGAGTCCCGTGGTCGCTGCTACTCGTTGGCCGACCACCACTTCAAAGGGCGCTGCGATGGTGCGCCCTGTCGCGAGAACGGCGTCGTAATGTGCCAAGTAGGAATCATTGCTCCCAACGATGCGAAATCCTCGGTAATTGTCCCCGTAGGCGAGTGGGATGCCCTCCTCGATGTAAGGGTGACGCATTACTTTTTGCGCGTCTGCGAGTCGAATGTTTCCAGTTGGAGCATCCACATGGTAGACATTGGCTAGAATCAATTGGAGGGGACTTCCTTTTGCACCAAGAACCAAATCAATGTCTTGAATATTGCGATCGAACGTATCGCTGAGTTGCTTTTCGGTAAGCATCAACAAACTCACCAAGCCCACACCAAAAGCGAGCAGGATGAGACTGAGAAGGGTCTGTAGTTTTTTCAGACCCAAGTTGCGCCAAGCCATGTAAATCCAACTCATGGCGCAGGGGGGATTGCTGAATTCAGTTCGACTCGGTTGTTGTAGCGCGTTTTCAGTCGTTGGTCGTGGGTGACTACAATGAGCGCTGCTCCTGCGCTGGCACATTGCTCCTCCAATAGACTGATCACGGCTGCGGTCGAATCGTCATCCAAGGCACTGGTGGGCTCATCGGCCAAAACAATGCTAGGCTCATGAACAAGAGCACGGGCAATGCTGGCTCGCTGCTGCTCTCCAACACTGAGAGACCTTGGTTTTTCAGTTGCTTTATGGGCAATACCAAGGGCTTCGAGCAGGTCGTGAGCTTTGGATTTTGGAAACGACTGGCCCAATAAAAAATGCGGCACAGCCAAGTTTTCGAGGACACTCAAGCTTTGAATGAAGTGACTTTGTTGGAAAATGACACCAAAGTTTTCACCCCGAAATCGATCCAAATCTTTCCCATTCAACGCCCCGAGATTCTGCCCTTGCACTTGGACACTGCCTTGCTGTGGCTGCAACAGCCCACACATCACATGAAGCAACGTGGTTTTTCCGCATCCAGAATTTCCTAAAAGAAGCAATTGGCCTTTTTCGGAGCATGCCAAATCAGGAAATGAAAGGATGGGTGAATCCGGTTGGTATTGAAAAGCAATGTCTTTGCAAGCAATCATGAATCCCGAATTTACGAAGGGAGTGCACACGACGGCCGTATGCTTTACTTTTGAAACGTGAATTTTCGTCAACGATTTTTGCGCTATGGCATTGGCGTCTTTATTGGACTGCTTCTGAGCGTCTTCTTTTTTCAAGGTCGGGGTTGTAACGACTGGCTGCCTGAGAAGCGAATCAAGTCGCGCATGCAAATGGACGGCGTTCGTCCATCGGAAGCCCTGGTTTGTTGGATGCAATGCGACGAGAGTCCGGCTCAAGCGTCGATGGCAGAATTGATGCAGTGGTTGATGGAGTCGAATATTAATTGGTCCGCAAGCACCGCGAGAAGTATTCCTCCCTGTTACATTTTGGATACAGACCCGAGTTGTCCGCTGAGGCAGTTGGAGGTGTGCTTCGGTTCGGAGAGTGGCACAGTCGATCTGACTTCTGCCTCAGGCCTACCTCTGGATGTTTGTGTTTGTCCGTAACTGCGGGATTCAAATCCTTACGACGCTCAATTTGCCGCGGATGGGCTGTGGATCATTGAGCAACCAAGCCTCAATGATGTAAGTTCCCGCTTGCATTCCTGAAGTATTCCAAACGTAGGGAGTGCTTGCTGTTTCAAGATCCACGTCATGCACCAATCGCCCGCTGGAATCGGTGATGCGCAATCGACTCAGAATGCTTTCACTTCCCACATCAAGTGTTACGTCAGATCCGATGGAAACGGGATTGGGTGAAAAATACAATTCCGAATCTACAGGAGGAACGGTTGTGCCATCTGCGGGATCATACTTCAACCGGTAAACGAATTGTTGGGTGCAGAGGTACAATTCTCCGCGGTTGTTTTCGCCAAATCCAAACCGAGTTTCTTCCCACGGCACGAAACCACCTGGTACTTGGATCTCGAGGGGTTGATCAGTCCAACTGCCGTCCGCTTGTTCTGTGAGCGTCCAGAATTTTACATCGTAAAATCCGCAAGCGTCTGTGAAAACATAGTTGCCGTACAAAGTTGGAATGTCTTGTCCGCGGTATCGATATCCACCGATTACAGAACACCACCCGTTGTCATGTGGATAGGAAAATATGGGCTGTTCGAGCGTTCCATCTGGGTCGCAGTCTTCGATGGGCTCGTAACACATTGGCCCTTCCATGAGCCGCCATCCAAAGTTGAGACCACCTTCTGAGTCAGCGCTTTCCATGCTCACTTCTTCCCAATCAACTTCGCCGACATCGGCAATGAATTTATCTCCGGTTAATCGGTCAAAGCTCCAGCGCCAAGGGTTGCGGAATCCGTATGCCCAGATCTCGTCCCGTGCCTCGGGGATTGAGAGAAAAGGATTGTCCGTGGGAATGTTGTATGGATTGAGTCCATTCACGTCAATGCGCAATAATTTCCCGAGGAGCGTTCCAAGGTCTTGACCATTGCCAATGGCTCCGTGGTCGTCTCCACCGCTTCCGCCTCCGGTTTCACCAGTGCCTGTGCCACCACCGTCTCCTGTGCTGATGTAGAGGTAACCGTCTTGGGGACCAAAATGCAATTGTCCGCCGTTGTGACCTCGAGCGGGTTGGACCAATTCTAACACTTCGTACCACGTGCTGGTATCTGCTGCTGTGCGTTCAGAATTGGTACCGAAGCAGAGGAGACGTTCATCGATGAAGGTGCCTGTGCCATCGGGGCGAAAGCCATTGTAAATGACATAAAACAATCCATTTTCCTCGAAGTCGGGATCTAGGATCAAGTCATTCAAACCCTGCTCGCTCATGATGCCATAATCCACAAGGTCTAACCCTGCCTCACTGAGGTCCAGAAATGGTTCTTCACGCACAGTCCCAGACGTTTCATCGTACCACATGACCAAGCCGCTGTGGCAAACGATGAGCAAATTGGACTCTTCTTCGGCATGACTCGCAGGTCTCACTGAAACGGGCCATTCAGCGCCAACTAAACGCTCTCCAACAATGGCATCAGGTGCAAATTGACCAAGCACAGAACCCAAGGTGGCAAAGCATAACCATGCGAGTAAAAAAGACTTTTGCTGCAAAAGAGGGGCATGTGATGATGGCATCGTCGTGGTTTCGTTTCTAACTTTGTCAAAGATACCCACAGCATCCGCTGTGGCGCTGATTGGTTCCACTTCTTCATGAAACGCACGACTCTTTTTGCAATTTTTTTGCCTTTGCTTGCCGTTTGCACGGGAGCGTTCATGACTTCGGCTGAAAACCCGCATCAAAAATTCAAGGGCGACGATGCCGCGATGATGAGGTGGTTGATGGGCGAACTTTGCACGGAAGAGGGAGTTTATTTCACGGGCTCAGGAAATTGCGTGAATTGTCACGCGCCAGATCCAGATGGGGAAGCCCTCGTGGATGAAAAGGGCCACACGGTGAGTCCAGTGACAGATTGGCAAGCGACGATGATGGCGAATAGTGCCCGTGATCCATTCTGGCAAGCGAAGGTGGCGCACGAGGGGCTCGTTAATCCCGAGCATCGCGAGTCGATTGAAAATGTATGCACGGCATGTCACGCACCGCAAGGATTTCATGAAGCGCATTTAACAGGTTCGGTAGGACCGAATGGTTACACCATGGCGCATTTAGCCGAGGACGATTTAGGATTGGATGGAGTGGGCTGTGCGGCGTGTCATTCGATTGATGACATCGGCTTGGCGGGACGGTCGAATGGAGATTTGCCGATCAATCCTGAAAATGTGGCTTGGGGTGGATTTGAAAACCCTTGGGATGGCCTGATGAGCGGACAGACTGGCTTCATTCCTGTGTATGGTGAGCACATGCGCAACAGTGAAGTGTGCGCGAGTTGCCATTCGTTGTATGTGCACACCCAAGATTTGGACGGGGAAGAGACGGGACAGGTCTATTTTGAACAGACCACGTACCTCGAGTGGGTAAACTCGGCATACAATGCAGAAAATGTCCAATGCCAAGGGTGTCACATGCCATTGGTGGAAGGGGGCGCTATTGCTGCAACTCAGCCAAATTGGCTCTTCCCTCAACGATTTGGCAAGCATCATTTGGTGGGTGGAAATGCGTTCATGCTCAAGTTGATGCGAGATAACGCGGTAACCTTGGAACTCAGTGCGAGTCCGACACAATTTGATTCCACGATCGCCCGCACAGAACGCTCGTTGCAGAACGAAACCGCGCAGCTACATCTGATGCAGCTACCATCTGACGCTGGAGAATGGGCATTTGAAGTGGAGGTGCAAAATTCTGCAGGTCACAAGTTTCCGAGCGGATATCCATCACGCATGGCGTTTCTTGAATTTGTTTTGACTTCGGCTGAGGGTGACACCTTGTTTCACAGTGGTAAATGGTCTTCGCAGGAAGGTGTGTTTGGAAGGGATGCAACCTATGAACCGCATTGGAGTGAGATCACCTCTGAGGATCAAGTTCAAGTGTATGAAACGGTTTTTGGTGATGTGTCAGGAACTCCGACGCAACTCCTGGAACGAGCATCGCTGCTGCTCAAGGACAACCGGGTTCCGCCGCGCGGATTCTACACGAACCATGTCACGTATGACACGGTGCGATTCGGACCTATGGCAGCTTTGGACATCGACTTCAACCATTATCGAAATGCCGACGGTTCTGTGGGCGATGAAGGTTCAGGAACCGATCGTCTGGTGTATCGGATTGCGGATGCCTCTGGTGCAACATCGGTCGCAGCGCACTTGCGTCTGCATTATGTGGCTGTGCCTGCGCGTTGGGTCAGCGGCATGTTTGAATATGCAGATCAATCCGAAGCCATTGCGACGTTTGAATCCATGTTCAACGCTTCGGATCGAACACCTGTGTTGATGAAAGCAGTATCTGCTCCAGGATATATGGGATACAACGGAGATATCTCAGACTGGAGGGTAGCTCCAAACCCTGTTTCTGATGGGAATATGATTCGGCTCATTCCGCCGGACGATCAAAGTGCTGAATTTGTCTGGTTGACCGATGCCAATGGCCGAGTCCTCCGTGAGGTGCCTGTGCTTGAAGCGATGAATGGACATCTTGTGTCAGACTTGAGTGCCGGCACTTACTTCGCTCGAATTCAGGTGATTGGAGGTGGATGGAAGACGGCTCGTTGGGTTAAATTGTAGGTTGCTTGAATGAGCACACTGTTTAGAATGATTCTAAATTACCCTTTTTAGGGGATTGCTGCGTTCTGATTTTGACCGCAATTTTGCCCCATGACCCAACACACAATAACATCTATCCGGGAGTTCATTCAATTGTTCTTATCTGTGGCCTTTTTGGCATTTACGACTTCATTAGGTCATGCGCAGATGAGCAATCATATGCCTTTTGAAAATGATTCTCTCAGCCTCATGATCCAGCAATGGCACGCATTGCCTGAAGCTTCTGTTCAGACGATTGGCTTGGCGGCTGGAGCCAAGGGTGTCGATGAGGTGCCTGGCGCTCTTCATGTGATTAGCCCTGAGGAATTGGAGCGTTATTCGTACACCGACCCGTTGCGTGTTTTGAGAACGGTAAGTGGTGTCAATATCCAGGAGGAGGACGGTTATGGTTTGAGACCTAACATTGGAATGCGCGGATCAGGATCTGAACGCAGCGCACGAATCACCATCATGGAGGATGGTATTCTTATGGCTCCTGCAGCGTACTCGGCTCCTGCAGCCTATTATTTTCCAAGCATTGCTCGAATGCAATCCATAGAGGTGTTGAAGGGCAGCAGTCAGATTGCATTCGGCCCCCAAACTGCAGGAGGTGCGATTAACCTGGTGACGACAGGTTTCGACGAGCAGGAATCCGGTGGTATGTTGCGATACGAGGCGAGTGGATTCGGAGGATTTTTACAACATGCACGAAGCATCCAGCAATGGGATTCCAAGAGAGGATCATGGGGCATTATGGTTGAGGGACTGCGCATTGGCAGTGATGGATTCAAATCGCTTCCGAATGAAAATGCGACAGGATTCGATAAAAGTGATCAGCTCATCAAGATGCGCTGGAAATCGAAGGAGTCTGCGCGTCGCCCTATGAGTATTCAATTGAAGTGGAGTCAGACGGACGAGACGAGTCATGAAACTTATGCGGGTCTTTCAGCAGTAGATTTTGAAGCAGATCCTTTTCAGCGCTACAGCGCCAGTGAAAATGATTTGATGACATCTGCTCATTCGCAAGCTGTGGCTACACATGAGTGGCAAATCACACCAGCCTGGTCCACAAAGACGGATGTCTACCGGACCACGTTTGAGCGTAATTGGTACAAACTTGATCGAGCCAAGGACTCTTTGGGACAATCCATCTCACTGCAAACGCTCATTGACGGGATGAGTCAAAATCTCCTCCAATCGAATACACCAGAGGGATATGTGCTACAAATGAAGGCAAACAATCGAATCTACGAGGCCAAAGGCATACAACATCGTGGATCGGTTCAACTGCCTGGTGAACGAGGACAAGTGGTTTATGGTTTGCGCTGGCATGAAGATTTTGCCGATCGGTTTCAATGGCGAGATGGTTATGAATTGATTGACGGTGAAATGCGCCTCATGGCTGCAGGTACCCCCGGGACCGCAGGCAATCGTATTGATCGGGCGCAAGCACTTGCGACGTTTGTGCGAGGAACGATTCGAACGGGCAAATTCACTTGGACCCCGGGAATCAGGATGGAGAATATGGACATGGGCCGCACCGATTGGGGGTCTTCAGATTTGGAGCGCACAGGTGCAGATCCATCTGAGCGTAGCAATCCTTTGAGGGTTTGGTTGCCAGGTTTGGGCTTGAATTATGCACTTTCATCATCAGCCCACGTGTTTGCAGGAGTTCATAAAGGCTTCATCCCTCCTGGCTCGAAGGAGGAAACATTGGCTGAGACCAGCCTCAATACAGAATTGGGATTTCGATTTGATGGTGGTTTTTGGTCGGGTCAAGCCGTGGTTTTCAACAATGTCTACCAAAACTTATTGGGAGCTGATTTGGCGGCGACGGGCGGCACAGGCTCTGGAGATTTATTCAATGGCGGCGCCGCTCGTACACAAGGCTTTGAATTGGAAGCGGCATGCAATGCACTCCCTGTAGCTGCAAGGTGGTCGATGCCCATTCGGTTGTCATACACCTATACGAATGCTCAGTTCACCTCGGCATTTGAGAGTGATTATGGCCCTTGGGATGCTGTTGTTGAAGGAGACTTCATGCCTTACTTGGCTCCTCACCAGTTAAGCACTCAAGTTGCGTTGCAAAATGAGAAGTGGTCTTTTGAAACCAATACACGCTACGTTGCAGCCATGCGCACAACTTCTGGGCAGGGCACTTTGAATCCTCTTGAATCGACCGACGAATCGATTATTCTTGATGCGGTCGTGCGATGTGAGTTACGCCCTGATTTGCAATGGCATCTGGGCATGAACAATGCTTTTAACTCCACGTTTATTGTGGCGCGAAGACCCGCCGGAATCCGGGCTGGAATGCCGCGACTGTTGCGCAGCGGCTTGCGATTTACGTTCTAGACTTGTGCAGCTGAGCGACGCGTGTTTTCACGTCGAATCAATTCCAGTTCTCTTGAAGTTTGTCCGGCGACAGATGTGTTTTCTTCAGCGCGTCGAATAAGATAAGGAATGGTTTCTTTGATGGGACCGTATGGCACGTACTTGGCCACACGATAATTGGACTGGGCCAAGTTGAAGCTGATGGGGTCACTCATTCCGAGCAGTTGCGCAAACCAAATCCGCTCATCATCACGAGCAACGCCGAGCTCATCCATTTTCTGGCACAACAGGGCATTGCTATGCTCGTTGTGACTGCCTGCGCAGAGGGCAACATTGTTCAGATTCGAGATGCACCATTCGAGGGCTGCATTAAAATCTCGGTCTGTTGCTGCTTTGTTTCGTTGGATGGGCGATGCGTAACCGAGTTCAAGAGCGCGTTCTCGCTCTTTTTCCATGTACGCTCCTCTTACGAGTTTGACACCGATCTTAAAACCATCCGCATTGGCGGATTGCGTCAGCGATTGCAAGTATGCGAGTCGATCTGTGCGGTAGAGTTGAACCGTGTTGTAGACAATGGTTTGCTCCACGTTCCAGATGCGCATGGCCGATTCAGTCAACGCGTCAATGGTCGGTTGGATCCAGCTCTCCTCCGCATCGATAAACACCGGTTTTCCGATGGCTGCAGATTGAGCGCACAAGGCGTAGAAGCGTTCTTTGACGCGTTGCCAAGCAGCTTGGTCCTCCTCATTTAAAGAAATGGTTGCAGATTCCAACTTCTCCAATGGTCGCAGATGGGTTCCAATTTTTTCGAGCAGCGCAGTGGATGCAAGACCGCTCACTTTGAATACAGAAAATGCATGACGATTGTCACCATCTGTGGCTTGTATGGCGCACATGATTTCATTTTGGGTTCGGTCCCATTCGAACTCGGAATCTTTTCCCTCCGCGCTGTAATCTAGAATGGTGTTGACTTGGTTGCTCGCCAAGTTTGAGATCGTGGATTCGCAGCCTTCAATGGTTTCTCCTCCACAAAAATGGCTGTACACCGTGGGGCGAATGGCCCATCCAACGGGAATGCGAAGAGCTAACGCAACGTTCATCATCACTTTTCCCACTTTGACCAGAGATGGATTTCCGACCGTGGAAAAAAGGACCTCGGCTCGCTTCAATTGCCCTGTACTGAGGTGTGCAAACGCTTGTTCCGTGTTCTCAAAATCTGGGAGATTTCCAGATGGAATGGATGGACGTTTGTTTGGATTCATTTTCGTGGTGCGGATCGTTGTCAGCGGGTGCAAATATAAGAAGGCTTCCTTCGAGCACCGGACAGGCTCATCCGGGGCACTTCGGAGTGGAATGGTCCTTGTCTTGGCGTTATATTCGTCCATAGAAATCACTGAATTTTATTTTCCATGTCGCTTTGCTCCGCATATATCGAAAAGAACCGAGAACGGTTTTTGACTGAGTTGTTTGATTTGCTGCGTATTCCTTCTGTATCGGCTGATCCCGCATTTGCGGGAGATGTTACAAAATGTGCTGAATCTGTTGCGGATCATTTGCGTTCTGCCGGAGCTGAAAACGTTGAGATTATCCAGACAGGAGGCTATCCGGTGGTCTACGGTGAAAAACTCATTGCACCAGATGCGCCAACGGTATTGGTGTATGGTCACTACGATGTACAACCCGCAGATCCTTTGGAACTTTGGGACTCTCCAGCTTTTGAACCCATCATCAAGAAGACAGAGCTTCATCCTGAAGGTGCTATTTTTGCTCGTGGTGCTTGCGACGATAAGGGTCAAATGTTCATGCACATCAAGGCGCTCGAAGCCATGGTTCAGTCCGATGCGCTGCACTGCAACATCAAATTCATGATTGAAGGGGAGGAGGAAGTTGGATCTGCTCACCTCGAGCCATTTTTGGAAAAGTACCGTGAGAAATTAGCAGCGGACATTGTTCTGGTTAGCGACACAGGGATCATTGCCAATGACATTCCATCCATCACAGTTGGGCTTCGAGGCTTGAGTTATGTGGAGGTGGAGGTGACGGGTCCGAACCGCGATTTGCACAGTGGACTCTACGGTGGAGCAGCTCCGAATCCGATCAACATTTTATGCGAAATGATTGCTTCTTTGAAGAACGAGGATCAACGCATCATGGTCGATGGATTTTATGACGACGTGGTTGAATTGAGCTCTGATGAGCGAACGGCTATGGCGGAGGCACCATTCGATGAGGAGGAGTACAAATCGAGCATTGCGATTGGTGCAGTAGAAGGAGAAAAGGGATACTCTGCACCGGAACGCATGAGCATTCGACCTACGTTGGATGTCAATGGAATTTGGGGTGGATACACAGGAGATGGCGCAAAGACGGTCATTGCGAGCAAGGCCTCAGCTAAAATTTCCATGCGATTGGTCCCGAACCAAGATCCCGAAACCATTACGGCTCTTTTTGAAAAGCATTTCAATGCCATTGCACCGCCATCGGTTTCGATCAAAATCACGCCGATGCACGGAGGTCAGCCAGCGGTCACACCGACAGATTCAGTGGCCTATCAGGCGGCATCGGCAGCTATGGAAACTTCGTTTGGACGCAGGCCGGTTCCTTTCCGGGGTGGCGGTTCGATTCCGATTGTCGCGAGTTTCGAGCAAATTTTGGGGTTAAAAACAGTTTTGATGGGCTTTGGGTTGGATAGCGACGCCATCCACTCACCCAACGAGCATTACGGGGTTTTCAATTATTTCAAGGGAATTGAAACGATTCCATTGTTTCACGAAAACTTTGCCCGCCTGAGCAAACAAGGATGAACACAATGAGTGCGATGCGTGCCTTGACTTTGACTTTGCTTGGTTCTTTCTGGTTGGTGGGCTGCAATCTCATTCAACCTCTGGAAGTTTCGAGGGTAGAAGGATTGGAGAAAATTGCCATCGGTCGCGATGGATTGGAAGGAGCGTTTACAGTGGTGTTTAACAACCCCAATGCCTTCCCGATTCAAGCAAAAGGTGCGGACGTTGATGTGTACATCAATGATCAGAAGGTCGGACGTGTTTCATTGCCAGAAGCCCAGGTCATTCCGCGTGGCCTCGGGGGTGAGTTGGCTTTGGCATTCGAGACGGAGCGCGGAGCGCTGCGCCAAATCATTGAAGCCAATTTGATGAATTTCTTATTGGGAGAAGAAGTCAAACTGGCGGTCAAAGGAAACGTGAAGGGAAGTGCTTTTGGCGTTGGATTGTCTGTGCCCGTAGAAGCCGAACAAAATTTAAAAATTCAATTGTGATGAAAATCAACTTTCACGTCAGCTTGTTGGCTGCAACAGCGCTGCTTTTTGGCAGCTCTTTGCACGGGCAAGACGTTCAGTCGCTCATTGAGGAAATGAACGTTCGGCACATTGGTCCGGGTGCGATGAGTGGCCGTGTGACCACAATAGATGTTCAGCGCAATCGTCCTGAGGTCATCTACATTGGAACGGCAAGCGGTGGATTGTGGCGCAGCGAATCGGCTGGTGTGGAATGGGAGGCGTTGTTCGACGATGAAGCCACACAGAGCATTGGAGCATTGGCCATTGCACCATCCAATCCTGATGTGATTTGGGTAGGTACTGGTGAGGGCAACCCCCGAAATTCTCATTCGAGTGGACGAGGTGTTTACAGAAGCATTGATGGTGGAACGACTTGGGAGTTGATGGGCCTGGAAGGAACCAAGAACATTCACCGGATCATAATCCATCCTGAGGACCATCAAACGGTATGGATTGGTGCAATCGGCACCGCTTGGGGAAACAGTCCCGATCGCGGGGTCTACAAAACCACTGATGGTGGAGAGACATGGGAGCATCAATTGTACATCGACGAGCGCACGGGTGTTGCGGATATGATTATCGATCCCTCCAATCCAGATAAATTGTTGGTTGCGATGTGGTCGCATCGCCGAGAACCTTGGTTTTTTACAAGCGGTGGAGATGGCAGTGGGTTGTATGTGACGCACAATGGTGGGAACGATTGGAAACAATACACCGAAGACGACGGGCTTCCAGCGGGCGAGCTTGGTCGCATGGGGCTGACCATCAGTCCTGCCAATCCTGATGTGATTTACGCTTTGATTGAGTCGAGTTCAACAGGATTGTATCACAGCACAAACGGAGGCGTTTCTTGGTCTATGATTCAGGCTGATCAGGTCGGAAATCGGCCTTTTTATTATGCCGATATTTATGCGGACCCTTCGGATGAACGGAGGCTGTTCAATCTTTACTCCATGGTAGACATGAGTGAGGATGGGGGAAAATCTTTTCGCACAATCCTGCCGTACAGCGGTGTGCATCCGGATCACCACGCATTTTACATCCACCCGGATGATCCCAACTACCTCATTGATGGAAACGATGGTGGGCTCAATATCAGCCGGGATGGCGGGAAAACGTGGTCGTTCATCAACAACCTCCCGCTCGGCCAATTTTACCACATCTCAGTGGACATGGCTGTGCCTTATCGGATCTACGGTGGCATGCAAGACAACGGCTCTTGGGTTGGCCCTAGTGAGGCTTGGCATTCAGGGGGAATTCGAAACAGCGATTGGCAGGAAATACTTTTTGGAGATGGCTTTGATGTGCTCCCAGCAGCCAATGATTTGAATACCGCGTACGCGATGTACCAGGGTGGTTCGCTTTCCCGCATCAACCTTTTGACTGGAGATCAAACAGGGGTCCAGCCGGTTCAGCCTGATTCGGTGGCTTTGCGGTTTGCATGGAATGCGGCGGTATCCGCAGATCCTTTTGCTCTTGATGGCCTGTACTTTGGTTCGCAATTTGTTCATCATAGCACGGACAAGGGCAACAGCTGGACCGCGATCAGTCCGGATTTGACTTCCAACGATCCGGAAAAACAAAAACAAGCGGAGTCAGGTGGACTTACAATTGACGCAACCCAGGCGGAGAACCATTGCACCATTTTGTGTATTGCACCAAACCCGAGTCGGGAAGGTGAAATTTGGGTGGGCACTGATGACGGACGCTTGCAGCACACAATTGACGGTGGAGAAACTTGGAAAGATCACACGGTGGACATCAAGCGTTTTCCAACCGGAGCATGGATTCCCCAAATTCACGTTAGTTCGCACGATCCAGATGAGGTTTATGTGGTCGTAAACGATTATCGGAGAAACAATTGGCAGCCCTACTTGTACCGCACCAAGGACGCCGGTGATACGTGGGTGAGATTGGTCATGGATGGAGGGGATGTCACAGGGCATTGCTTGAGCGTGGCTCAGGATCCAGTCTCTCCGTCTCTATTGTTTCTGGGCACAGAAGAAGGGCTGTTTGTGAGTTTCGACCGGGGAACGAATTGGAACCGATGGACACATGATATTCCGTCCGTTCCTGTGCGGGATATGGTGGTTCACCCACGAGATGGAGATTTGATTCTCGGCACTTTCGGTCGTGCGGCGTATGTGATTGATGATTTGGCGCCGCTTCGTGCGTTGGCCGAAGATGGAAATGCTGCTTTTGAGCGCACGCTGCATGTCTTTGATGTGGCGGATGCGTTTCAGGTCAACTACCGGCGGCCATTGGGCGCCAGGTTTACTGCGGACCACGATTGGGAGGGCGAGAACCGTCGCAGTGGCGCACGGATCCAATACTATGTGCATCCAGACTCTGCCGAATCGTACGGAACAGACGATTTGCGTTGGGCTGTCCTCGATGCCCAGGGCGACACGGTGAGGAATGGAGGTATGGATGCAGAGGCGGGACTGCAAAGCATGTGGTGGCGATTTGATGCCAATGGGATCCCATGGCCTGGGCGTGACATCCGAAAGAAGCAAAAGTTCCCTTCAGGTGGTGGACCAGAAGCAATGCCAGGTGAATACCGCATCGCCTTGAAGATGGGCGACCATTCGTCAAGCGTTTCATTTGATGTGCTTCCTGATCCGAGGGTGCCGTTTGATGCGTCAGCGCACAAGCAACGAGACATGCATCGGCGTATGGTGATGAAGGAGGTTGAGCCCATCGTGGATGCGATGGACCAAATTCAACGCGCATTGGCCACCATTGATGTGGTAAAACAAGAAATGAAATGGTTGCCAGATTCGTTGAAAGAGGAAGCGATGACCTTAACAGATTCATTGAAGGCAGAGCTCTTGACTGTTGAGGAAATGTACACGGAACCGCGCGATGCCAAGGGAACGGGGAGTGTCACGGAACGATTGAGTTCTGTGATGTGGGGCGCTTTTTCAATCAATGGAGGGGATATGGCTCCGGGAATGAATGCCATTCGTGCGCTCGAACGATTGCAAGAGGGCGGTGAGGCCTTTTGCAGTTCGGTTGACGCATTGATGAGTGGTTTATGGACCGAGTGGCTTCAAGTCGTTGGCGCTGTGGACCGTTCTCCAGAGGCACTTTTTGAGGCATCAGGGGAGCAGGAGTAATCCCGCTGCGCTTGTTTTTTCAGCCAAACGAGAAGGTTGCCATCCATTGGATGGCCATGTTCATCATAAAGTTGTTCCAGCGTTGAACGGGCTGATCGGGTCGCTCGCTGATGGGCATGAGGCTTTGCGAAAGTCTTACTTCCAACGACATCAACGGATTGAATTTCCAACCTGCCGTTGCTACTGCACCGATGTCAATGGGGAGCAGTTCCAAATACGTCAATTCGGTGAATCCGACTCCATAGAAGTCTTCTTCACCCCGCACAAGGATACTGGGCTGGACGCCCACGCCAATCCACCAATCCGGAGTGTCCCAGGTCCGCATCAATGGAAGGTCAATGTAGGTGAAGCGGTAACTCCAGGTGTTGTAATCGCCGTTTTTCGTATCTGGAACCCGACGGCTTCCCTTTTGGGTGAGCAACATTCCGAACTGGACACCTGAGTTTGCTTTGCGGCGTACATCCACACTTGCCCCTGCTGTGTACCCGAACTTATTGAAGCCTGAAATCTGATCTCCATGCACCTGAGTAGTGGACAATCCTCCGTGGATGCGCGCAGTGAATTTTAGCGGGTCTTCCTGCGCTTGGATCGTCTGCTTCGAAGTGGAAAGGAAGCAGAAGCAAACAATCGAAAGAATTGGAATCAGT
>Ga0206677_10000753_pt1 | contig 30734 bp, 32 predicted proteins | sample M130m12015metaG_FD_155475 | JGI IMG/M metagenome (GOLD analysis project Ga0206677, IMG submission 155475) | Ammonia-oxidizing marine archaeal communities from Monterey Bay, California, United States - M1 30m 12015 | ecosystem: Environmental > Aquatic > Marine > Intertidal zone | place: USA...
CTCTAAAAAATAAAAGATTCCACTAAAATTACATTGAAAAAATTGGGTTTCACAGACATAATATGTCAATTATAAAGCCAACTTATCGTTTCTTTTTTTAAAAAATGATACTTTAGCTTTCTAATACTCTTTTATGAAAACAATTTTCAAAACACTTGGAGTTCTTCTACTGCTTTTCTTTCTAATTATTGGTGTCTATTATTTAGTAAATAATGAAAAACTACCTACAGGAAATCAAGGAAAAAAAGCGGATGATTTGGCTGTAAAAATGCTAACTGCATTAAACAATGAAGCTTTTAAAAATACCGAAGTAATCGAATGGAGTTTTAGAGGGAAACATTTTTATAAATGGTATAAAAAAGAACATATTGTAATCGTTTCTTGGAAGAAAAACAAAGTCATCTTACACACCAAGCAACCTGATAAATCGGAAGTGTTTGTAGACGGGCTTCAAACAGCAAATGAAGAAATACGTATACAAGCAAGAGATTATTTTAATAATGATTCTTTTTGGTTAATCGCTCCGTATAAAATTTTTGATCCAGGTACAGAAAGACGAATTGTCACCCATAAAAATAAAGAGGCTCTTCTAATTACCTATACCACTGGTGGAACAACTCCAGGAGATTCTTACCTATGGATTTTAAATGAAAAACACCTCCCTACTTCATACAAAATGTGGACACGTATCATTCCTGTCGGAGGAGTTGCTGCCACATGGTCTGACTGGGAAAAAACAGCATCAGGTATACTATTACCTAAAAAACATATACTTTCTCTATTTGGGATGGAAATCTCCATGGGAAAGGTAAAAGCCTATAATTTATGAACTCAAAAATAATTACAAACGGAATTCTCAGAGCACTTGCTATTATTGTGGGAATCCTCTTTTTAGGGTATTTTCTAATCACAATTCAATCTGTCATCATATATGTTGTCATTGCTGGAATCTTGTCGCTAATTGCAAAACCTATCATTGTTTTTTTGAGAAAAAAATTAAAATTTCCAAATACGATAGCTGTAGTTTTTACCATGTTTCTAATGATTGGAATTTTATCAAGTTTAATTGGACTATTTGTCCCCTTGGTAACCGAACAAGGAAAAAGTTTATCCTTATTGGAGGTCGACGAATTGCAAAAAAATATTCAAGAAATATTCAATCAAACGACCACTTATTTTTCATCACAAGGTATTGATGTTGTTAGTGAATTAAAAAATGTAGATTTTATCTCTCAATTTAAAGAAATCCCTAATCTATTGAACTCTATCTTGGGGGCTATGGGCTCTTTAAGTGTGGGGTTATTTTCTGTATTATTCATTTCTTTCTTTTTCATGAAAGACTCTCAATTACTTACGAAAGGGTTTATGACTATCATTCCGAATGGAACAGAAAAAAGATTCTCAAAATCACTAGGTACCATCAATAACTTGTTGTCAAGGTATTTTACTGGACTCTTATTTCAAATCACAATTCTCTTTGTCTTATATACCCTGATTTTACTGACTTTTAGCATTGATAATGCCATTGTTATCGCTTTTTTGTGTGCATTGTTAAACCTAATCCCATACATTGGTCCTATGATTGGAGCAGTGATTATGTTTGTATTATCGATGACAAGTAGTATTGGACAAGACTTTCAATCAGACATTGTATCAACTTCACTATGGATTCTATTTTGGTATTTCATTGCTCAATTAATTGATAATTTTATCAGCCAACCCCTTATTTTTTCTAAAACAACCAAATCGCATCCATTGGAAATATTTTTAATTATTATTATCGGTGGTATTCTATTTGGCGTGGTCGGAATGATTACTGCTGTTCCTTTATATACTGCATTAAAAGTAATTTTAAAAGAATTTTTATCCGATAACAAAATTGTAAAATCAATCACAAAAGATATTTAAACATCGTTTGAATAAAGCAATATTACATCAAAACGTTCAAGAATTTATCAATGAACATCTAAACTCTAATATCACAAAAATGATATTATCGGGAAGTCCATTTGAGGATGTTTCTGTGCAAGAGTTAGCAAATCAAATTATTTCAAAACTAAAATCTAAATATAAAATCCCTACTTGGTTTGTAACTAAAAATATCTATTACCCTCCAAAAGTTAATATTGAACAAACTTCCTCTGAAATTACTGCAAATTATAAATCTAAATTAATAAAAGGAAGTACTATTATTGATATTACTGGAGGATTTGGAATAGATTGTTTTTATTTTTCGAAACAATTTAAAAAAGTAATTCATTGTGAAGTGAACGAGGTTTTATCTACCATTGTAAAATACAATTATGAGCAATTAAAAATAAACAATGTGATCACTTTTTCGGGTAATGGAATCAATTATCTGAAAAATTCTAAAGAGAGATATGACGCTATTTATATTGATCCCTCGAGAAGAAATGAATCAAAAGGAAAGGTGTTTTTATTACAAGATTGCATACCTAATGTCCCTGAAAATATCGATTTTTTATTTACAAAAACCAATCAGATATTAATAAAAAATTCACCCATTTTAGACATAACTAGCGCAGTAAATGAACTGAAGTTTGTAAAGGAAATTCACGTTGTCGCCATTAAAAACGAGGTAAAGGAATTGCTTTTTTTACTAGAAAAGGAGTATCGAAAATCAATTACAATTAAAACTGTCAATAAAAGTAAAAAAAACATTCAGCTTTTTAATTTCAAATACAACGAAAAAACAAGATCTACATATTCCATTCCCCTTACCTATTTGTATGAACCAAACTCAGCCATCCTAAAATCTGGTGGCTTTCATCAAATTTGCAATCAACTAGACGTTTTTAAAATTCAGGAACATTCTCATATATACACTTCAAACCAACTCATTGAGTTTCCTGGAAGGGTTTTCAAAATTGAACAAATATTTCCTTATCACAAAAAGAAGATGAAAAGTTTACTAAAAGAGAGCAAGGCAAATATTACCATTAGAAATTTCCCAAAAACAGTAGCCCAAATTCGAAAAGAAACAAAAATTAAAGAAGGAGGAGATTGCTATTTATTTTTCACAAAACTAGCTACTGACGAACTTGTTGTTATAAATTGTAAAAAAATTGAAACTACAGAGGCATAGAGTAAAAAACTAAAATTACATTCAAAAAAAAGTACTGCATATTTAAGCAGATTTGAAATTACTTTCTATATATTTCAATACCTCATTAATTTCTTGTTTTGTGGTGTATTTAGAAAAAGAAAATCTGATAGAAGTTTTATCTACCTCCACATCGTTTAAAATTTCTGACAATACATGAGACCCCTTAGTGCTTCCGCTTTGACAAGCACTTCCTCCTGAAACAGCTATTCCAGCCATATCTAAACTAAATAAAAGCATGTCATTTTTAAATGGAAAACGAACATTTAAAATAGCATAGCTACTTTTATGAATATTGGAAGAACAACCATTAAATTGAATGTCTTTAGAAATTTTTTTCAATTCAGATATAAAATATTGTTTGATCTCACTTATATGGTTTGTATCGCCTTCTAAATTTGTAAGCGCCACTTCTAATGCTTTTTCCATCCCTAGAATAGAATGTACATTTTCGGTACTAGATCTTGCTCCTTTTTCTTGATCACCTCCATGAAACATTGGTGAAATCCCGAATCCTTTTTTAAAATATGCAAAACCAACTCCTTTTGGACCATGAAACTTATGAGCGCTTGCTACTAAAAAATCAATGGGTGTCTTTTGTAAATTTAAATGATAATGACCGACAGCTTGAACTGTATCTGAGTGAAATAAGGCGTTGTTACGTTGGCAAATCTGAGCAACTTTTTCAACCTCTAAAATAGTCCCAATTTCATTATTAATAAGCATTAAACTGACCAGTGTTTTGGTCTTTGAATGAGAAAGTAATTCTTCTAAATGTTCTAAATTAACATCTCCAAATTCATCTACATGAACATAATCAATGATGATGTTATGTGTATTTTCTAAATGAGTACACATATGTAAAACTGCATGGTGTTCAATTTTAGAGGTGACAATTCTTTTTACTCCTAAATTAAAAACAGCATTGTGAATAATTAGATTGTCAGCCTCAGTTCCACCCGCTGTAAAAATAATCTCACTCGAAGAAACATGTAATTGGTTTGCAATTGATTTTCTAGCAGTCTCAACAGCTGATTTTGCCTTTCGCCCGTATTGATGAATCGAGGATGGGTTTCCGTAATTATTCTTCATTGAAGAATGGATGACAGCGATCACTTGGTCATCAATTTGGGTAGTCGCTGCGTTATCTAAATATACAGTTTTCATAAAACAAAAATACAATTAATTAGAATTCTGAAAAACATACACTTCAGTTGCTCCCAAACCATACTTTTTATAGGAGGCATCATAAAATTTTATTGGATATTTTTTAAGCAACCGTTGAAGTTCAGATTTCAAAACTCCTTCTCCTACTCCATGGATAAAAATAACTTTGGGTATTTTTTTTGAAATAGCATACTCTATCTTATTTTTAGCAGTATCTAATTGAAGGTTCAGCATATCGTAATTGTCCATATGTTTGGTCGATTTCGTAAGCTTATCAATATGTAAATCTACTTCAAAAACTACTTCATTTTTATGTTTTTTAAAGGCTGTTTTTTTTTGAAATCTTTCAGAAACTTTTTCTTTTAGCAAGCTGTTATTGATATCAGTAAATTTTGACAACTCATGTTGTTCAGTTTCAATCTTTACTATTTCTGAAGCTTTGAATGTAAAGACCATCCCATCGTTCGTTTTAACCAAAATATCATCCCCTATGATATTGACGATTACTCCCTTTAAAATATCATCTAGAACTGCTACTTTGTTTCCAATTTCTAAACCCATTGTTAACCTTATATTAATTTGTTTTAAAAAATGAACATCTTATCTTTGCAACAAAAATAACAAGATGATCACAACTACAACTATTTCTCCTAAAAACTTCTTTATAAATGCACATAAAAATATTATTTTAAGTGATGATCGAAAAAAGTTACTCCTAGAAATATCTCAAGAAATTATCAAGGAGTTCGATAAAGAAGGGATTGTAAATTTAAATTTCATTTGCACTCATAATTCAAGAAGAAGTCAATTGAGCCAAGTATGGGGCTTTTTTGCAGCGGATTATTTTGACTTAAATATTCATAGTTATTCTGGAGGAACAGAAGTGACTGCTTTTTTTAGAAATACAGTAAAGACACTGCAAAGAGTAGGTTTTACTTTTAATTTACAAAACTTCTCTCATCAAAACCCTGAGTATGTGATTTCCTTTGATGGAAGCTCAACATCTATTTTAGGTTTTTCTAAAAGATTTGATCACTCAGAAAACAAGCAACCTTTTATAGCAATAACAACGTGTAACAATGCTGATGCAAATTGTCCTTTTATTCCAGAGGCTATCAGTAGGTTTCATTTGCCCTTTGTAGATCCAAAATCTTCTGATGATTCAAGTGTTCAAGATGAAACATACTTAAAAACAAATGAGCAAATCGCTGCAGAAATCTATTATATTTTCTCTAAAATAAAAGAAAGGCTAACTTAAATTTCAAGCTTTTTGTCATAAGGAATGCGATCTAAAATGTGATTAATCACGTTTACACGAGCATCCGTTTTTCTGTTGGCTCTAATAATTTTCCAAGGAGAAATTTCTGTATTTGTTTTTTGGAACATCGCATTTTTATACTCTGTGTAATCTTCCCATAGATCTTGCGCTTTTTCATCTAACTTAGTCATTTTCCATTGCTTTAATGGATCACTTTTTATTTCTGAAAAACGTTTCGATTGTTCTTTTTTTGAAATGGACATATAAATTTTAACCAAGTGAATTCCAGATTCTAGAATCATTCTTTCAAAATCATTCACTTGATTCATAAAAACCTCATATTCCTTTTTAGTACAAAATCCATTAACAGGTTCTATGACAGCTCTGTTGTACCAACTTCTATCAAAAAAAACAATTTCACCTGCTTTTGGAAGTTGTTCTATATATCTCTGAAAGTACCACTGAGATTGTTGATCTTTTGTAGGTTTTGATAGGGCAACTATGCGCATGTGACGCGGATTAATACGTTCTGTTAATCTTCTTATTGCACCTCCTTTACCCGCAGCATCTCTACCCTCAAATATAACAATTATACGTTCTTCTTTATTGATTGCCCATGTTTGCAGTCTGATAAGTTCTACTTGAAGCTTTTCTAATTTTTTTTCGTAATCTACATACCTGATTGCTCTGTCTAAATTCAAGGGTTGTTTAGATAAAAGTGCCAACAATCCTTTTTTGGAATTGAGTTTTTTTAAATTTTTAGATCCTATTTCCATCATATATTTAATCGATTTGAGTATTAGACCTGAAGTAACGCATTACATAATTAGGATCTGGATTTAAGACTGTCTTTGCCTCTTTTTTTCCATCGTAATCAAACTGAGATAAAACATATCGAATTGCTTCTAATCTTGCGACTTTTTTATCATTTGTTTTTATCACCATCCAAGGACTGTATGAAGTGTGCGTCTTAGAAAACATCTCTTCTTTGTAATGTGTGTATGTATCCCAGAGAATTTGCCCCTGTTTGTCTACTGGACTAAACTTCCATCTTTTCAGAGGGTTTTCTTTTCTTCCTTCAAAACGTTTTAGTTGTTCGTCTTTGGTGATTGAAAGCCAAAATTTTATAATGATTACTCCATCTTCATACATCATATGTTCAAACTCGGGAACCTGTAACAAAAACTCTTTGTACTGAAGGTCGGAACAAAAACCCATGACAGGCTCCACTACAGCTCTATTATACCAACTTCTATCAAAAAAGACAATTTCACCAGGGTTGGGTAATTCTTTAATATATCGTTGAAAATACCATTGTCCTTTTTCAATTTCTGTAGGTTTGTTAAGTGCCACTAACCGACTAGACCTTGGGTTTAAATGCTCCATAAACCTACGAATATTCCCTCCTTTACCAGCAGCATCTCTTCCTTCAAAAATAATGGCAACTCTTTTATTGTTTTTGGATATCCATCGCTGTAATTTAACCAATTCTATTTGAAGTAATCGTAATTCATTATTATAGATAACGGTTTTTGCAACCTTGTCATAATGCTTGTTTTTTTCATCAATCAAAGCTAATAATTCCTCGTTGTTTTTCGCCTTTTGAAAATCCTCTGAACTCAATCCTTTTTTAGTATCCATCAATTTTATTTACTAGGTCTAAAAATAACTATTTTTTTTAGAAACCCCCAAAAAATGATCATTTTAAATAAGTAGTTTTTATATTTGTTAGCAATGAAATATTTAACCCTTATGGTGCTATTATCTGTTTCGTGCTTTTCGGTTTCTCAAGAAAAATTTTCTCATGAACTAAGCATTATTACAGACAATGATTTGTATATTTCCTCATTTCAAGATCGATATTATTCAAGTGGTTTTTTTGTAGCCTACAGATATCTTGCTTCGAGTAAAAGAACCGCTGAAGAAAAACGTATTTTTAAATGGGAATTGGGACATAAAATGTACACTCCTTATAAATCTACAATAACAAATATAACAGACCACGACAGACCTTTTGCAGGATACCTCTATGGTAGCTTTGGAGTGGATAGAGTTTATAATAATAACCAACTATTACACACTTCATTACAAGTTGGATTTATTGGTTCAAATTCTTTTGCCAGAGAAGTCCAAGAATTCATTCACGATGTCTATAATTTTAGAAAAGCTATTGGATGGAAATACCAAATAAGGGATGCTGTTGCTGTAAATTTTAATATCAACTACATAAAAACAATTTTTAAAGCCAAAGAAAAACAACTAGACATTACTTGGATGAATCAAGTGAATTTTGGCTCTATTTTTACCAATAGCTCTTCAGGAGTCTATACCAGAATTGGTATTAAACCTCTGCAAGAATTGACAAATACCATCGCCTTCAATACCAATTTAAATAACAATCAAAACAGTTCCACCCGGGAGGTTGAATCTTTTTTTTACCTAAAGCCAATGGTTTCTTATGTTTTTTATGACGCAACTTTGCAAGGAAGTCATTTAAACCCAACAAGCCCAGTAACCAAAGAAATCGTTCCTCTTGTTTTTCGAACTGAAATTGGACTACGGTTTACTGTTAAGCACTTCAATTTTGGATATGCTGTTGTATTTAATACTAAAAAATCTAGTGAATTAAAGTATTCGAATGGACATAAGTATGGAAGTATCACGATAAACTATTTACTCCCTTAATCACAAAAAAAATCATCTTTAAAACCAATTAAATATAATTTTTCTTGTGCTCTTGTCAATGCAGTATACAACCATCTAAAATATTCTTTAGAAACTCCGTCTGGCAAATAAGGTTGCTCTATAAATACGGTTTTCCATTGTCCTCCTTGAGATTTATGACAGGTCATAGCATAGGAAAACTTTACTTGCAAGGCATTGAAATATATATTTTTTTTGATCGCAATGAACTGCTTGTATTTCGATTTTTCATTCGCATAATCCTCTTTGACTGCCTGATACAATGCATTAGACTCTTCATAAGTTAACGATGGAGATTCACTAGTTAAAGTATCTAACAATAAAACGGTTTCGAAGGGTTGCATCTTTGGATAATCAATCATCCTAACCTCTACTTGTGCAAACTTAAAACCATACAATTCTTTTATTGAAAAAATTTTTAATATCTCACAAATATCTCCATTAGCTATAAAACCAGCCGCTGAGTTTTCTTCTAACCAAAAATAATTATTCTTTACAACCATGATGAAGTCTCCTACAGAAATTTCGTTTTCTTGCCCTCGTATTTTCATACGAATTTGTTGGTTGTATTGATTCGCTCTTTTGTTTGATCGAACTATAAAAGTAGTATCCTCTACTCCTTCATTGTCATAGGCAGTAACCAGAGCATCTTCAATATCATAGCCATCTATTAATCTTACTACATCTGGGAAGTCAATATCAAATTGAAAATTAGTTGTAGCATTTTGAATTACCAATCTCAATAACGTTGCATTGGCAAGTATTCCTGAACTTTCATTTTGTCGCATTACCTCATCTAACTCAATTTCAGTTACATTTTTATGATAATCATACAGTAAGGTAGCTTCCTCTAAAGCGGGACTTACAGACAGTTTTACTGGGGGGAGCTGAGCAGTATCTCCAATAAATATCAACTTACATTGATGACCAGCATAAACGTAGGATAATAAATCATCTAACAAAGAACCAGATTCAAATAATTTTTGATGCTGTCTTTTATCAGGAATCATAGATGCTTCGTCAATAATGAAAATTGTATTTCTGTGTTTATTGGTTTGTAGAACAAAATCTACCGAACCATTGGATTGTTTTTTAGGAAAGTATATTTTTTTATGAATCGTAAAAGCAGGTCTTTTTGAATACACAGAAATTACTTTTGCAGCCCTTCCAGTTGGCGCTAATAAAACTGACTTTCTACCTGCCAAACTTAAACTATTTACAAAAGTACTGATGGATGTTGTTTTTCCTGTACCGGCATACCCTTTTAATAAAAATAAACTGTCTTTATCATTACTAAAGGTAAAATCACTTAATAATCGCAGCAATTTCTGCTGTTTTGAAGTTGGTGTATATTGAAATTTTTTAAGTAATACTGAATAAAATTCGGTGGTGTTTTTTATCATAAAAAAATTAATACAACAAAGATACATCGAATTATAAATAAAAATTTTTATCATTGAAAAAAAATTGTAGATTTGCCTTGACTCTATAAAAAAAACAATAAAATGGGATTATTAGGAATAATTTTAGCAGCAGTTATAGTGGCTGTACTTTTAGCAATTGCAGTGGTAAAATATTTACCATTAAAATTAAGATGGATTGCTTCTTCTTTACTAATGCTTTTAACCATTTTTTTGATTTCCAAGATTTACAGTGGAATTATGGAGCCTATTAACTTTAACAAGAAAAAGATTGCAAAATATGCGAAAGTTGTTGAACGGTTAAAAATTATCAGAGATGCAGAAATAAAGCACTTTGAAGTAACTGGTAAATATACGAATGACAAAACGGGTTTAATTCAGTTTATTGATTCTGCGCAATTAGCATTGACAGAAACAAGAGATACAATTATAAAGGTTAACAGAGGTGGTGGTATTATAGATGATGTTACCAAAAAAAGAAAAGATACGATTGGATACGAGCCTGTAGTGAAGTACTTCGAAGGTAGAGATTATAAAAACATGTTCAAGGTTCCTAATATTGAGGGTAAAGAATTTGAAATAGAAGTTGGAACCGTAGAGAAAGTTCAAGGATTGTTAGTTCCTACTTTTTACGTAAAAACTGAAAAGAAGGATATTTTAAAAGGGATGAATGAATCTTTAATCAAACAAGAGCTAGAAGCTAACGCCACAGATCAAATTAAAGGAGAATTTGTCTCTGTTGGATCTCTAGATGAAGTTTCTACTGGAGGAAATTGGCCACCTTCTTATGACAAACAAAAACGTGACAAAAATCAATAGTTCTATTATTCTAGAAAATACAAAAGATATAAAATTATCCATCCAATTTCATTTGGATGGATTTTCTTTTTGCATAACTGATAACTCAACTGGTAACACCGTTTATTTTTTTAAAAAATTGTTTGAAGAAAAGCAAATAACTCCAGAGATTTTAATGCAAAAGGTGAATGCGCAATTTAAAGAAGACACTTATTTACAAAAAGATTTTTCTTCTATATTGGTGATTCATGAAAATAACTTGTCTACCCTAGTTCCAAACAAATATTTTTCTGAGGACAAACTTGTAGAATATCTTAATTTTAATATTAAGACCTTGGCTACAGACTATATTGCATTTGATGAAATACAGGAAATGAATGCAAAAAATGTATATGTCCCTTATGTTCATATAAATAATTACCTCTTCCAAAATTTTGGAACATTTGAATACAAACATCATACTACTGTATTGATTGAAAAATTACTTTCCCTAGGTCATTTTGAGGAAAAAAAAGTATACATAAATGTAACTTCAAAAAACTTTGATGTTATCGTAATACAAAACAAACAATTAAAGTTTTCAAACTCATTTCATTTTGAGACTAAGGAAGACTTTATTTATTACATCTTATTTACATTTGAACAATTAAAACTTGATGTTGAAAAAATAGAATTATACTTTTGTGGTGATATTGAATTAGAATCTGAAATCTACAATAGCACTTACCAATACATTAGAAATATTTTCTTTCTGGAGAGCAACAACCCGATTTTCGATCAAATAAGCGCTTCTAAACACTCTAATTATATACTATTAGGATCATGAGGATAATTTCTGGAAAACACAAAAGTAGGCGCTTGAAGGCTCCTAAAAACCTCCCTGTTCGTCCAACAACAGATATGGCAAAAGAATCGTTGTTCAATATTCTGAATAATACCTATTATTTTGAGAACATATCAGTCATCGACCTATTTTCTGGAACAGGAAATATCAGTTATGAATTTGCCTCCAGAGGAACGCAAACAATATACGCTATAGATGCTCATTTTGGATGTATCAAATTCATTTCTAGTATTGCAGAAAAATTAGCATTACCTATCAAAACTCTTAAAAGCGATGTTTATGCATTTTTGGAAAAAACATCTCTACAGTCTGATGTAATTTTTGCAGATCCGCCGTATGATTTTGAAACAGAACAGTTTTTAAAAATTGTAGATTTGGTATTTACAAATAATATTCTTCATAAAGATGGAGTGCTAATTATCGAGCATTCTAAACACACTGATCTATCGAAACATAAAAACCATTGTTACGATAAACGTTATGGTGGAAATGTGTTTAGTTTTTTTGAAAACTAGTACAGTATAAATCACCCTACAATTAATCTTCTTAAAATAGTACTAAAATAGCGATTTAATGATGTCTGATACGGTAATTCCTTCTGCCTCAGCCTTGTAGTTTTTTACAATTCTATGTGATAAAATTGGAATTGCAACTGCTCTTACATCCTCTATGTCCGGTGAATACTTTCCATGAACAACTGCATGAGCTTTCGCAGCTAATATTAAGTTTTGTGAAGCTCTAGGACCTGCTCCCCAATCCAAATAAGAAATCACTAAATTTGACGCTTCTTTAGATTTTGGTCTTGTTTTTCCCACCAAAGAAACAGCATATTCAATGACATTATCTGCCACAGGAATCTTACGAATTAGCTTTTGGGCTTCGATAATTTCATCAGAAGAAAATAATGAATTAATCGCTTGAATCTTGTTACTTGTCGTACTTTTTACAACTGCAACTTCTTCATCAAAAGAGGGATATTCTAAATGAATAGAAAACATAAATCGATCTAACTGAGCTTCGGGTAAGGGATACGTTCCTTCTTGTTCTATTGGATTTTGTGTTGCCAAAACAAAAAAAGGCAGTTCTAATTTATACTGATTTCCTGAAACTGTAACTGATCGCTCTTGCATAGCTTCTAACAAAGCTGCTTGAGTTTTTGGAGGAGTCCTATTGATTTCATCAGCGAGAATGATATTTGAAAAAATGGGGCCTTTTATAAATTTAAATTGTCTTTTTTCGTCTAAAATTTCACTTCCTAAAATATCTGAGGGCATTAAATCTGGAGTAAATTGTATTCTTTTAAAACCCAACCCTAGGGCCTCTGAAACAGTATTTACAAGCAATGTTTTTGCCAAACCCGGTACGCCTATCAATAGAGAATGACCTCCACAAAGAATGGACAATAAGGTGAAATTTACTGCTTCCTGCTGACCAACTATAACTTTGTGTATTTCAGCTTTTAAAGCGTTTATTTTTTCTACTAAATGATTTACCTCTGTAACATCAGACATTATCTTCGAACTTCTTTTTTCCAATTCTTCTCAAATGAACACTTATTATGTGTTTCACCTATTTTAATATAGGTATCTTTTATTTTTTCTTTAGACCATTTTGTGATGGTTTCCTCTTTCTTTTTTTGGAGTGCTAATTGTTGAATCTTTACATAATCTTCAATAATATCAGCAATATGTGTATCGGTTCTATCTCTCATCAAAATAAATTTGTACATTTTGCTTCCAGTTCTTTCCTCATCATAAAAAGGCTCTGTCATTTCACCTTTTTTTAGATCGCTAACTCGTGCATAAAAAGCGGGATCCATTCTTGTCAAATCAAATGTTGATTCTCCAGTAGATGGATTTATAATAAGACCTCCATTGTTTTTTGTATCCTTATCGGTAGAATATTTCTTTACAGCTTCCTCAAAAGTTATCTTTCCCTCTCTAATATCTAAAATAATTCTTTCAACATCTCCTTTAATTTCATCTAACATATCTTGAGAAACATTCGGTTGCAGTAGTATGTGAGAGGCAACTCTAGTATTTCCTTTGATCGCATTTAATTGCATGATATGGTAACCATAATCTGATTTAAATGGCTTAGAAACTTGACCCACATCCAATGTAAAAGCCATTTCTTTAAATTCTTTTATAAAGCCAGACTCTTTTGTTACTGAATACTCCCCACCGTTTTTAGTAACCCCAGGGTCTTCAGAATTAATTATTGCTTTCATTTTAAAATTAGATCCTTCCTCAATTTGCTTTTTTAATTTAGTAAGTTTTGAAATCATTCTTTTTATTTCTTCATCAGTAGGAATGGCTTTGATAACTAATTGAGCTAATTGTATTTCTGCAGGAAATTCTGGAAGTTCCTCTTTATCTTTCAATCCGTTAAAATAGAGACGAACCTCCTCAGGAGTGACATCTATTTTCTCAGTAATTTTTTGTTGCTCTTTTTCTATTAAAATATTTTCTTTTTGCACTGAGGTTAATTCCTTTTTTAAATCATCTAAATCATTAAACCCATAGGACTTAATAACTTTCTCTATAGAGCCATACTGTTGAGTGAAAAACTGGATGCTTCTATCTACCCTTGAGGATATTTCTTCATCGATTACTGAAACACTATCAATTACTGCATGATGTGCCATTAATTTTTGCTGCATTAACTCCTCTAACATTTCGCAATCAGAAATTTTTATTTTACCCTCGCTTCTTATTTCTATTTCTTGCTTGAACTTATCTATATCTGAATCCAAAACAATATTTTTTCCAATAACAACAGCAACTCCATCAATTTTTAATTTTTGAGCAGTTGTTTGTAATCCCAGAATACAGATTAGAAAAGTACTAAGTGATAATTTAATATATTTTGAAATTGTTATTTTGTGTAGCATCTTTTATGATTGTTTTTTCTATTTTTCTTATAAGTTGAATCTTACGGTTGTGTAAAATCATCTGTTCTATAGTTGAGGTAACGTAACTTAAAGGGGCCGTAGAATTCCTTTCTAAAACATCTTTTACAATCACCAAATATAAACCTATTGAATCTTGCTTTTGAATGAATTTTGTTTTTTTTAGCAATTTCTTTTTTGAAAAAGGCAATTTTAACAAAACATTATCTAATTCTCTCCAAACTGAATCGTTAAATTGATGGAATTTAAAGCTTAATGCCTGCTTTTCCAACTCCTCTAAATCAAGAATATCATCCGATTTAAAAAGGGCTAAAATTTTCTTTTTATCATTAATATTGTTATCGATGTGAAGGAATTTTATTTTAATTAACTCTTCATTCAATTTAAAGTTTTCTTTATTTGACAAATAAAATTCTTTTAGCTCTTCTTCAGTAATAACAGTGTCTAATTTTTGCTTAACAAGTTGTTCTTTATAATTATTTATGAGCAAACTCTCCCTGTAATCTTTAACCAAACCATTGATTTGGTCCATCGTTTCAGAGGAACTATTGTTTTTTGCTTTTTCCAGTAAAAGTTTATTAATTGCCCAATCATGAATGTAACTTTTCGCCATTACATGACTGTCTATCTTATGAATATTTTTCGGTAAAACATTTATAAAATCAGTTTTAAAAAGTTTTTCGGTATTGACAATTGCTACAATTTCTTTGGATGATGTCTCTTTTTTATGGATTTTAAATAAATCACAAGAAAGAAACAAACAAAAACAACAAACAGTAACTAAATATCTCATTATTTTTCTTTGTAAAAGTTCTTTAATTTATTCAATTGTCTTTTATTAACTTTCACTGTGTATTTCTTTCTTAAATCTGCAATCCAATTGTCCTCTAAATATTTTTGATAGTCGTTAATTATTTGACCCTTGTTGTTTTTAAAATCGTCCTTTTTATAAATTGCTGAATTGGTTTGAAAATATTCTTTTAAACCCAACGTATCTTTTGAAGATTTTTTCCAAATTTTTTCTTGCATTAACTCGAAGAGTAGAAGTCCCTCTTCATACTCTCTGAGAGTAGAGGCATATTCGGGTTCTGTATGAATTAGATTCTCTTTATAGTAATTCATAATCTGATTATTTTTAAACCTATCAAAAAGCTTAAAAACTGGCAAATCTCTTCTGTTTTTTATATAATCAATAAACGCTTCTTGAGTAATAACCTTCTCATTTATAATAAGTATGGAACGTTGAAGAGAATCTTTAGGAATCTTTCTAATGTCCTTTCTATCAAATATTTTTTTTGCATCCTCTGATTCTGTGATATTGTATTGGTTTTTTAGTTGATCTACAACTGCATTTGTAGACAACTGCATCCTAGAACTACTCATTACTTTACTTTTTAAATCTTTTTTCATTTCCTCAAAAGATTTTACAGGATACTTTTTAAGCAACTTTACAATGTGCCAACCAAAATTTGTTTGAAAAGGTTTCGAAAAATCGTTGATATTTTTGAGAGCAAATGCTGCATCTGAGAAGGGCTTGATCATTTTTCCAGCACCAAATTTACCTAATTTTCCTCCTTTATTTTTTGATCTTGAATCAGCAGAGTACTTTTTAGCTAATTCTTCGAATTGTTCATTGTTTTGAAGCCTAGTATAAATACTGTCTATCAATATTTTACCCTTTGTAGAAGAGTCTCTTAAAAGAATATGTGCAACTTCTATTTCTCCATCAGATTCTTTATAATCTATGACTTGAACAATATGGTAACCATATTTGGTTCTAAAAGGCATTGAAATTTCACCTTCTTTTGTTGAATATGAAGCAACTTCAAAAGGATATACCATCCCAAATGCTGAAAAATACCCCAAGTTCCCTCCATTTCCTTTTCTTCCTGTTCTTGGATCGGTTTGTGCAGATTTATCTTCAGAAAATTGCATTGAAATTGTCTCAAATTCTTCACCATCAAGAATTCGTTCTCTCAATTTCAATATTTTTGTGTAGGCGGCTAAAGTATCCTTTGGTAGGGCTTCCTTTGGTGTTCTTATTAAAATATGCTTGACATTTACCTCAATTTTTGTTCTAAAATAAGCCTCCTTAACCAATTGATCTATATAAGTTGTATCTTGGAGGTAGGGTGCAGAAAGCTGATTTTTGTAAGTGTTTATCTCATCTTTATAAGAAGCCAAAGTATCAAATTTCATTTCATAGGCTTCTTTAACCTTTAGCTTAAAGTTTATGAATAGTTCTAAATTTTTAGAAATATCTTTTGCTTCTTGACTATCAATTACATCTAAATTTTTTTCATAAACTCTTTTAAATTCTGACACATATATCTTTTCATCATCAATAGACATTATCGTTGCATTTTTTCGCTGAGATTGAAGGGACACAGACAAACTTAGAACGATTAATAAAATTATTTTTCTCATAACTAATTATTTATAATGAAATTATTCCTTTAATTTTTGCGGCTTTTTTGTAATAGGAAATTACTGAATCAGAACTTTCCACTAGTAATACGATAGAAACACTAATATATTTTCCTGTTTTTGATTTTTTTTTTGTGATTACAGCGCCAGAGTTCTTAAAAATCTGCTCAACTTCTTGAACTTGATTTGCGGATGATGGCACTATAAATTTGTACATATAATCAGAAGGAAAGGAGGTTGTATCCTCTAATTGCACTTTTAATTTTGTGTAAAAATTTTCATTATCGCTCATAAAAATAGGTGCTTCTTATAAATTAAATAATAATAACATCTCACAAAATTACATTAAAAATTAGTTTTATAAAGGGAATAAATTATTTTTGTGAGATGCAGCAAAAAATCCTATTAATTGGCGGACCAGGAACAGGAAAAACTTCTATTTTAAATGAATTAAAAAAATTAAAATATGAATGTTACTCAGAAGTTTCTAGAGAAATCATTTTAAATGCCAAAAAACAAGGGATCGATCAATTGTTTGTAAGTAAACCATTGCTCTTCAGCGAAATGGTTCTAGAAGGGAGAATAGAGCAATATGTAAAGGCCATGGAATCAAACTCTGAAATTATTTTCTTAGACAGAGGTATTCCTGATATTCATGCGTATTTAGATTATTTTAAAACTAAATACCCTCCTATTTTTAAAGAAAAAAGCACCCAATATTCCTATGACAAAATTTTTCACTTTTCTCCTTGGAAAGAGATTCACAAAATAGATAATGAGCGTTACGAATCTTTTGAAGAAACTTCAAAAATTGATGTCTATTTAAGGAAAGCATATTTAGACTTGGGATACACATTAATTAACGTACCTTTTGGATCTTTAAAAGAAAGAACAAATTTCATTATTAATTCGCTATCCTGTGATTTATGACTACACCCAATCAGATATTAAAAAAATATTGGGGGTTTTCAACGTTTAGACCTCAACAGGAAGAAATAATTTCAGCTGTCTTAGAACAAAATGATGTCATAACTTTGCTTCCTACGGGAGGAGGAAAATCCATCTGTTTTCAAGTTCCTGCACTCATAAATGAGGGGATTTGCCTAGTAATTTCGCCTTTGATTGCGTTAATGAAAGATCAGGTAGAAAGTTTAGAACGAAAAGGAATTAAAGCGCTAAGTATTCCCTCTGGAATAAAGCAAAACGAACTCATTACCATATTTGATAATGTTAAATTTGGAAATTATAAATTTTTATATATTTCACCAGAGAGGCTTCAATCTTATTTTATTCTCCAAAAAATAAAGGAATTAAACATCAATTTAATCGCAGTAGATGAGGCCCATTGTATTTCTGAATGGGGACACGATTTTAGACCCTCATACCGAAACATAAGAGAGGTAAGAAGTATAAAACCCAATGTTCATTTTATAGCTTTAACAGCTACTGCAAATAAAAAAATTATTGAAGACATTTCTGTAAACCTAGATTTAAAAGTCCCTAAAATTTTTAAACAATCTTTTTTTAGAAAAAACTTAGCATATCAAATTTTTACTGTTGAAGATAAATTACAGCGATTGCTTCAAATTTTTAATAAAACAAAGAGACCAGCAATAGTATATGTTAATTCAAGAATAAAAACCGAACAAATTGCTGCATTTTTAAACGCAAATACCATAAAAAGCACGTTCTATCACGGTGGATTATCTACTCCAGAAAAAAACAATGCATTTGAAAATTGGATGAAAGAAATTACTCCTGTCATTGTCGCTACAAATGCATTTGGGATGGGCATAGATAAAGAAAATGTTGGTTTAGTAATTCATTTAGACCTGCCTTCAAGCATAGAAAATTACGTTCAAGAAACTGGAAGGGCCGGAAGAAATAATAAAAAGTCATTTGCTGTACTCTTATTTAATAAAAATGATACGTTATTATTTAAAGAAAAATTAAAAAAAATAGTATTAACAATCAAAGAGATCAAAGAAATCCACAAAAAATTATACCAATATTTTAGAATTTCTTTGGGAGAATTAAGTTCTGATTCATTTGACTTTGATGTATCAGATTTCTCAAAAAAATATCATTTTTCTAGATACAAAGTAGACTCAGCCATTAAAATATTATCGAACAACAGTATTCTTGAAATCAAAAATCAATATGATAAAAAGACTACAATAAAGTTCCTCATAAACAGTAGAAGAATTTTAAATTATCTCGATAGGAACACGAGCCTTAAAAAGTTTACCAATTCAATCTTGAGAACCTATGCTGGTTTGTTTGAGGAGGAAGTTAGAATTGACGAATTTTTAATTGCAAAAAAAAATGGGATTACAAAAAAACAGGTAATATCAAACCTAGACTATCTTCAGAAGGATGGTATCATTCAATACAATGCAGTAAAAAGTAACGTTGAACTCCTTTTTTTGACCCCGAGAGAGGATGATTATACAATTAACAAGTTTTCTAAAGAAATCAAACAATTTATTAATCAGAAGGAAAAAAAATCGAATGATTTGATTAGGTTTGTGCATAATGACAAAATCTGCAGAAGCATTCAGATTTTAAATTATTTTGATGATCTAAAAACAAAAAAGTGTGGTATTTGTGATGTTTGCATTTCAGAAAACAAAACATCAAATGAGAACTTATCCAATCAAATAATTGGTCTTTTAGAAATGAAGGAACAATTGTCCTCCTCAGAGATTATAGGATATATGAAAAACAATGAAGCAGACATTTTAAATCATTTACGGTTATTGTTGGCAGAAAATAAGATTCGAATTAATCATCAAAATAAATATCAATTAAACTTATAATTATGAAAGACTTACGAATTGTATTTATGGGAACTCCAGATTTTGCGGTAACTATTTTAAAACACTTGGTAGAAAATAATTATAAGGTAGTTGGTGTAATTACCGCACCAGATAAACCAGCAGGCAGGGGAAGAAAATTAAACGAGTCTGCCATAAAAAAATATACGAAGTCTTTAGAAGTTCCATTATTACAGCCAACAAATTTAAAAAGTACTGACTTTAATCATGAACTAAGAAAATTAAAAGCAGATGTACAGATCGTTGTAGCGTTTAGAATGTTACCAAAAATAGTATGGCAAATGCCGCACTTCGGAACATTTAATTTACATGCTTCATTATTACCCGAATATAGAGGGGCTGCTCCAATTCATTGGGCGATCATAAATGGAGAAACAAAAACAGGAGCTACTACATTTTTTATTGACGATAAGATCGATACAGGAGAAATTATTTTACAGGAAGAGATTGAAATTGAAAAAGAGGAAACCGTGGGATCACTTCATGACAAATTAATGTATTTGGGATCAGATTTGGTCGCTAAAACAGTCAATTTAATTTCAACTCAAAAAGTAACCACAAGAAAACAACCAAACTTAAAAGAAAAGTCTGCCCCTAAATTAGATCCAGAAAATTGTAGAATTGATTGGACAAGTTCCTTAGAAAAAATAGATTCCAAAATAAGAGGTTTAAATCCGTTTCCAGGCGCTTGGACTGTCCTTAAAAATGGAGAACAAGAAATCGCCTCTAAAATTTATGCTATCAGAAAGGAAATAGCAGAACACTCTTTTTCAATTGGTGAGATTGTAGTTACAAAAAAAGAACTTAAAATTGCCGTTAAAGCTGGATTTATAATTATCGATGAAATTAAATTATCTGGAAAGAAAAGAATGGAGACCAAAAGTCTTTTAAACGGTTATACATTTTTACCGCAAGCAAAAGTTCTATAAACTCAACAGAGTAAAGGATTTCATGATTCTCAACCGTGTTTATTAACAATTTATATGCATTTATTAACAAAACAGGTGATTTTTAATAGTCAAATTTGCGTAAATCCTTAATCCGTCTATATTTGTTAAGCTTTTAAGCAAAAAAAATATTCAATTAATTTAAAATCTATTTATTATGAACAAGTCAGATTTAATCGATGCAATGGCTGCAGACGCAGGAATTTCAAAAGTAGCTGCTAAAGCGGCATTAGAATCTTTTACAGGAAATGTAACTTCTGCTTTAAAAGGTGGTGACAAAGTTGCTTTAGTAGGATTTGGAACTTTTTCTGTTTCAAACAGAGCTGCTAGAACTGGTAGAAATCCTCAAACAGGAAAAACAATTCAAATTGCAGCTAAAAATGTAGCTAAATTTAAAGCTGGAGCTGGTTTAAGTGACGCAGTCAACTAAAATCTGTTTTTCAAAGCATATAAAAACTCTCTTATCTAAGAGAGTTTTTTTTTAAACTAAAAATTTAATATATTTATTTAGAATCCACACAAAAGATCAAGTGAAACCAACGAAAGGAAAATTATTAATTGCAGAACCTGCTATTCTAAATGATAGTTCATTCAACAGAACTATTGTTTTACTAACAGAACATACGCAAAATAATTCGGTTGGTTTTATTCTAAATAGACCTCTAGACTTTACGGTAAGTGATTTATTGCCAGATATTGATTGTAATTTTCTGGTATATCAAGGAGGTCCTGTAGAACAAGATAATTTATATTTTGTACACAAAATACCAGAATTAATCCCTGATAGTATAGAAGTTTCCAATGGAATCTTTTGGGGAGGAAATTTTGAATCTTTAAAATACCTATTGAATAACAAGTTGTTAAATGACAGTGATATTCGTTTTTTCTTGGGATATTCTGGATGGGGAAAAGAGCAACTTGATCAAGAAATGAAAGAAAAATCTTGGTTTGTAGGAGAACATGATATCAATACTGTCTTTTCTATCGATGATGAAAATTTGTGGAAAAACAAGTTACTACAAAAAGGAGGTGACTATAAACTTTGGGCAAATGCTCCAAGTAATTTTAATCTGAATTAACTCCCCGCGATTTGCAATAATTTTAAATTGTTTGCTATTTTATGCCCCACTTTATTGGTGAATTGTTTTTTCTTATAGCGAGTAACTGGCTGAACACCAACAATCGCATTGGTGATAAACACTTCATCAGCTTTCTGTATCTCAAAAGGTGAGATGGAAGTTTCCTCGATAGTAAATTCTTCATTTTTTGATAGAATTTCAATTACTTTAGAACGAATAATTCCTTTGATACATCCTTGGTCAAGAGCAGGAGTTTTGATAACTGTTCCTTTAACAATAAAAATATTTCCATTGGTAACTTCAACAACAGCCTTTTTTTCATTCAATAAAACACAATTATCTAGATCATTTTCTTGTGCAAAAATACTTGCCAAAGTATTTAACATTCTATTGTTGGTTTTTATAGTTGACAATAACCCAGAATAATTATAAAAATCTTTGAAAACATCCAAAGAATAGGAATCTTTGATCTGATATAAATTTTCATTCACCTGTATACTGTACGCTATTTTATTTGTCTTTGGAGTATACAATCCTCCATCTTTTCTAAAAATATTTAATCGAACTCTATAGGAAGCAGCAGCATCTTGAACTGCTACTGTTTTTAAAATTTCTTTTTCTAAAAACTCCAACGTAAATTCCATCGGAATTTTCATACGTAACATTCGCATTGAAGACATGAGTCTGAAATAATGATCTTCCCAAAAAACAACTTTTTGATGAATCACTTTTACCGTTTCAAAAATAGCATCTCCATACTTAAAAGCTCTATTTTCGGAAGTGTATTTAATGGTCTCTGGATGTTGTAACTCTCCATTGAAGTTGATCATAAACGATGTATTTAAAGTTGTAAAATTAATGTTTTTTAAAAGATATATTCATAAAAAAACTCAACAATAATTGTTGAGTTTGTCAAGATCTAAAACCTATGTTTAGGCACCTATGATATGTCTTAATTCATCAATTTGATTCTCCCATAATTGTTTGGAGACCTCAACTTCATCGTCGTCGTCGGCAAAATCAGTTATAATCAGTGAAACATCCTTAGTAAGAGCATCTACTTGAATTTTTATTTCAAAAAAGCTATCATCACCCTCACTTTCTTCCCATTTGAAACGAATTCTTTCATCAGTTTTTTTCGTAATTAATTCTGCTTTCTCTTCTTCTCCATCCCAAATAAAACTAAATAATTTACCTCTAGAATTCACCTTATCTGCAAACCATTCTTGTAGATTAGACGGAGATGAAATATACTGGTATAACATGTGAGGCGAAGCATGTACAGGAATTTCTAATTCAAATTTTATTTTATTCATTAATTTTTTCTTTAGTTGACAATATAGGTAATAATTCTATTTTAAAAAAATTAAAAACACCTCTTGCTAGTTAGTAAAATTCAATTATATTTGCAGCCTTAAAACCTTATGGCGAGGTAGCTCAGTTGGTTAGAGCGCAGGATTCATAACCCTGAGGTCGGCAGTTCAAATCTGCTCCTCGCTACAAAATCCCAAACAACTGTTTGGGATTTTTTATTTGATAAAAATTCTATAAATTGCCATTGTTAATCCTCTAGTAAAACAATAAAAGGAATACAATCTGTATTCAAAAAACAATAATTTTTCTATATAAATTTCTTATTTATGAACATACATATTCAAATTATTAAAGAAGAAGAAATTGTAACAATTATCCCACTTCTAAGCAAACTCAATACGAAGACACCTCTCAAAATACTCACAGAAAGAGTCTTAGAAATGTCAAAAGCACCCAATTATGAATGTGCTGGATTGTATGTGAATGAGAAATTAGTCGGTATTTGCGGCCTCTGGTACGCTACAAGACACTATATAGGAAAATCTGCTGAGCCAGATCATGTAATTATAGATGAAACACTAAGAGGGAAAGGTCTTGGAAAAAAATTCTTCAACTGGATTGATCATCATGTGCAAAGTAAAGGATGTGAAGCAGTCGAATTAAATGCCTATGTTAGCAATACTAAATCTCACAAGTTTTACTACAATGAGGGATATAATGTGTATGGTTTTCACTTTTTAAAAGTATTGCGTGATGACAAAAAATTTTACTAATTTTTGCTACTAAAATCATTGCATAACTCGAAAATGATTCTATATTTGCAACTCTTTACCATGCGAAAGTAGCTCAGTTGGTAGAGCGTCAGCCTTCCAAGCTGAATGTCGCCAGTTCGAACCTGGTCTTTCGCTCAAAAAAAACCGAAACTTTTTAGTTTCGGTTTTTTTTTGTCAATTATTTTTTAATCTATCACCAAAAGTAAACAATAAGATAATTGGAATTCCCAATAGGGTTACAAGCATATTATTGGTGATAAATAACGAAGGATTTAATAAAAGGGTGATCAAAAAACCTCCAATGGCTCCTCCTAAATGCGCAGAATGACCAATGGCTCCCAACTGCTTTTTCATTCCATAAATTGAATACAATAAGTAACCTACTCCAAAAACATATCCTGGAATTGGTATGGGAATAAAAAATAAAAACAACTCCATACTAGGGTATAGAAGTATGGAAGAATATATGATACCAGAAACAGCTCCTGAGGCTCCTACAGCACTATAATAAGGTTGATCTCTATGATATTTAAGTGAATACAAACCTCCTGCGAACAAACTTCCGAAATAAATAAATAAAAAAGAAAAAGTACCTAGGAATCCTTCAACAATATTCCCAAAAAGATATAAGGCATACATGTTAAAACCCAAATGCATCCAATCTACATGTAAAAAACCGGACGTAAGCATTCTTATTTTCTCTCCAGATATAATACTACCAATCTGAAATTTATACTTATTAAAGAAAGGATATTCTTTAAAGCCTTTCATAGAGAATAAAACATTGGCTATTATAATTATAAAAACTGCTTGATTTATCGAATTCATCATAACACAAACATAGTAAAAACAGCCAACTAATTCTATTCCATTTTAAATTAAAATACGATCTTTGCCAAAACCAAATAGTATTTATGAACTTTATTGTTTTTGCAATTGCATACCCATTGATTTGGGTATTTTCGAGATTACCAATGAGAATTTTGTACATAAAATCTGATATTATTTATCTACTCATGTTTTATGTAATTGGATATAGGAAAAAAGTGGTTTTAGAGAATTTAAAACTTTCTTTTCCTGAAAAATCTGAGGCAGAGTTAAAAACGATTACTAAGCAGTTTTTTAAACACTTTATAGATCTTATCATGGAGAGTGTAAAAGCTTTTTCTATTTCTAAAAAACAAATTTCAAAACGGTATACTTATAAAAACCCAGAGTTGGTGAATTCCTTTGCAAAAGAAGGAAGAAATATTGCTTTGGTTGGAGCGCATCTAGCAAATTGGGAGTGGTCTTTTAGCTTACCAATGGTTTTAAATATTGATCTTTATGGAGCCTACACAAAATTAAATAATAAGTACTTTGAAAAGTGGCTTCGAAAATCAAGAGAAAAGTTTGGTGTGATTGGTTATCAAACTTCTGACACAGTTAGAGGGATGCAAAAAAACATGAACAATAAAAAACAAGCAGCTTATATTTTATTAAGTGACCAATCTCCACAGCCCCATAAAACATATTATTGGAGAGATTTTTTTAATATTAAAGTACCTGTTCATACCGGAGCAGAAATGCTGTCCAAAAAATTCGATTTGGTCGTTATTAATTATGTTACCAGAAAAATAAAAAGAGGATATTACGAAACTGAATTTCAACTAATAACCGATACTCCAAAAGAATTTGATGATTATCAAATTACAGACAAATACACAGAATTAACTGAAGACAATATTAGAACACAACCCGAACTATATTTGTGGTCTCACAGACGTTTTAAGCATCGAGATAAAGTTCCAAAAGAATTTCAGTAATTTTTTAAAATTAAGGGAACTGATAAAACATAATTACTCCTGTTTTTTTTCTAAAACAACCTAAATTTTCCACCAACTACGATGTTATTTTCGAAGAAGAAAAAACTTTGTGAGGCAGATTCTAAAGTATTTAATGAGGTTTTGATATCTGGCATATCGATATAACCTATTTTATAAGCAGATTGGATATAAAAATGCTTCAAAAAAGTAACATTCAATCCTGCGATAGCAGAAACTCCCCATCCAGATATGTGATAGTCATCATGTCTTTCTTTTCCAAGTAAGGAAGTATCTGTTTTTGGATATAAAACTCCTACACCAAAACCTTCGGTCAAATTTACTTGTAAATTTTTTGAGTGTAAACCAAACCAATGATCAATATTATCAAACCGTTTTACTTCAATATTTAAATAATTTAATCCATCTGTATGCTCTAATCGTAAAAAGTCTTCTGTTAATTGAATTTTCTGATTATTATAAATTCCATCATATTTTAAATTACCAATACTAATGGTTCCATCTATGGTCACAAACTGATCATTATTTACCACGTACTTCATATGATCTACACCAATTGATACCGTATAGTTTTCTTTAAAAAAATACCCTATTCTAAAATTTGTTTGTGGCTTGGTTATATTTGTGATTCCAAAATATTTTTTAAAAGAAAATTTTGATGGAGTATCACGTGCTTTTACATCAGACAATACAAAATCGTAGTTTTCTCCTTTAAACCGAATGTCAGAATCCGAATAACTAGCCCAATTCCATCCCCAATGAGCAAAAAATTTACCTTTATTCGTTGGCTTCTTTTTTTGAGCTACATCATTCATCTGCTGCCCTTGAATAAGGGATATATTCAAGAGTAAAACCAGTGTAAGTATATAATTAGCTTTCAAGTATATTATATTATTTAATTATCTGTTTAATTTCATTGATAAACCTTATTGCTAAGGTATCTGCTGCTGCTTGAGACTTCGCTTCGGTATAAATTCTAATGATAGGTTCTGTATTCGATTTTCGCAAATGTATCCATTGATCTACAAAATCAATTTTTACACCATCAATGGTATTCACTTCTTCGTTTTTATAGTGAGAGGCCATTGTTTCTAAAATAGCATCAACATTAATCTCAGGAGTAAGTTGTATTTTATTCTTACTCATAAAATAGCTAGGATATGAATCTCTCAACTCTTTACAAGAAACTTTTTTATTAGCTAAATGAGACAAAAACAAGGCAACACCCACTAAAGAATCTCTTCCATAATGTGATGCTGGATAAATAATTCCTCCATTCCCTTCTCCTCCAATGACCGTATTGGTTTCTTTCATTTTATGAACAACATTCACTTCACCAACTGCACTAGCAGTATACGTACCTCCATGTTGCTGAGTAACATCCCTTAGAGCTCTTGAGGAAGATAAATTAGAAACCGTATTTCCTCCGCCTAACTTTCCTAAAACATAATCTGCACATGCAACCAAAGTATATTCTTCACCAAACATAGAGCCATCCTCAGAAACCAAGGCCAATCTATCTACATCTGGATCTACCACAATTCCGAAATCTGCCTGTTCTTTAATTACTAATTCAGAAATATCTGTCAAATGTTCTTTTAGAGGTTCTGGATTATGAGGAAATTGACCATTTGGTGTACAATACAACTCAATACAAGTTACATTTAATTCTTTTAATAAGGCAGGAATAAATATTCCTCCTGTAGAATTTACAGCATCAACAACTACAGTGAAATTGGCTTTTTTAATGGCTTCAACATCTACTAATTCCAATTTTAAAACCTCTTGTATGTGTTTTTCGAGATAGGAAGAATCTTCTGAATAGGTTCCTAAATCGTCTACTTCAGAAAATTCAAAATCTTCATTTTCTGCCAACTCTAAAATTTGCTCACCCTCTACTCCATTTAAGAATTCTCCTTGCTCATTTAACAACTTTAGAGCATTCCACTGTTTGGGATTATGAGATGCGGTTATAATAATACCTCCATCTGCTTGCTCCATCGGAACAGCAACTTCAACTGTTGGAGTTGTAGACAAACCAATATCTATCACATCTATTGCCAAGCCCACTAATGTATTTGCAACTAAACTAGAAATCATCTTACCAGAAATACGAGCATCTCTTCCAATAACTATGGTTATTTTTTCCTTTCCTTTATTTCTTTGCTTTATGAAAGTTCCATAGGCAGCAGCAAACTTTACAGCATCGATGGGTGTTAAATTCTCGGCAGTTTTACCACCAATGGTTCCTCTAATTCCAGAGATTGATTTTATTAAAGTCATCGTTAATTTTTAAACAAAGATAAATTATTTGATCCAATGCTAAAACAAATTTAGCACATGAAAAAGCCGTTACAAATTGCAACGGCTTTTAAAAGATTATAAATAGCTACTATTGTAAAAAGAACTTATTTCTTTTTATTTCCAGCTTCCATTTTCTTTTTAAGATCTGCAAGACCACCGATATCTCCAAGGGTAGTTTTTTCTGCTTCAGCTGCTTTTTTCACTGCTGCTTTCACATTTCTTTTTTCTTGCTCTTTAAATAAAGATGTATGAGATACAACAACTCTTCTGTATTCTTTAGAGAATTCCAAAACTACAAATTCGATTGTGTCTCCTTTTTCTAACTTAGAACCATCTTCTTTTTCCAAGAATCTTGTTGGTGCAAAACCTTCTACTCCATCAGCAAAAGTCACAACTGCACCTTTATCATTCTTTTCTTTAACTGTTCCCTCGTGTTTAGAACCGATCGTGTAAGTAGCCTCATGCGCATCCCAAGGATTTTCTTGAGTTTGTTTATGACCTAAGTTTAACTTTCTATTCTCTACATCTAATTCCAAGACTTGAACTTCTAGTTGATCACCAACAGTTACAAAATCTGATGGGTGTTTCACTTTCTTAGTCCAAGACAAATCAGAAATATATACCAAACCATCGATCCCTTCTTCTAATTCTACAAACACTCCAAAATTAGTGTAGTTACGAACAGTTCCTGTATGCTTAGAAGCGATTGGATATTTCGTTGTAATATCTGTCCAAGGATCTGGATGTAATTGTTTGATCCCTAAAGACATTTTTCTATCTTCTCTGTCTAAAGTTAAAATTTGAGCTTCAACTTTATCTCCAACCTTCACAAAATCTTGGGCAGAACGTAAATGAGTTGACCAAGACATCTCTGAAACATGAATCAATCCTTCTACACCTTGCTCAACTTCAACAAATGCTCCATAATCAGCTAAAACAACAACTTCCCCTGTAACTTTATCTCCAACTTTTAAATCGTTGTTTAAAGCTTCCCATGGGTGCGCTGATAATTGTTTTAATCCTAATTGGATTCTTGATTTGTTATCATCAAAATCTAAAATTACTACATTTAATTTCTGATCTAATTCAACAACTTCATTTGGATGATTGATTCTTGACCAAGATAAATCAGTAATATGAACCAATCCATCTACACCTCCTAAATCAACAAATACACCATAAGAAGTAATGTTTTTAACAATCCCTTCTAATACTTGTCCTTTTTCTAGTTGGCTAATGATTTCTTTTTTCTGTAATTCGATATCTGCTTCGATAAGTGCTTTATGAGAAACAACAACGTTTTTAAATTCGTGGTTTATTTTCACCACTTTGAATTCCATTGTTTTCTCTACATATTGATCGTAATCTCTAATCGGTTTTACATCAATTTGAGAACCTGGTAAAAATGCTTCAATTCCGAAAACATCTACAATCATACCACCTCGAGTTCTACACTTCACAAAACCATTAACTACTTCACCTGTTTCATGTGCATTGTTAACACGTTCCCAAGCTTTAATTACTCTTGCTTTTTTGTGAGACAATACTAATTGACCAGAAGAATCTTCTCTTTTATCAACTAATACTTCTACTTTATCTCCTTCTGCTAAACCTTGGTTATAACGGAATTCATTTAAAGAAATAACTCCTTCAGATTTAGAATTGATATCGATAATTGCATCTCTATCAGTTATTCTGATTACAGTTCCTTCTATTACATCACGCTCATTTACGAAACCAACAGTTCCTTCTAGGGCTTCTTCAAAACTTTTTAATTTCTCTTCATCAACAGCTTCAATACCTTGTTCGTATTTGTGCCAATTAAAGTTTTCTAAAAATTCTTGTGGGTTTACAGTTTCTTCAACTGTTTCTTGTACTTCAGCAGCTACTACTTGCTCTTCAGTGTTTTTTGTTTCTTCAGACATTTCTGAAAATAATTTTGTATCTTATTGTTAGTCAGATTTTTAACGATAAAAACGCAAAGAGTTGTTTTTATAAATTGTTTTTTTAATTTCCTTTTTTAAATCTGTTATCGTAAAAAGGAGTGCAAATCTACAAAAATCATTTGATTTTAAACGTTTTAGAATTAATTAATTATTCCTTTTATTCTTGATAATCAAAAAACTACCTTTGTACTTTTAAAAACCTTTTTGGTTGATTTGAATATAAATGGATAAAAAAACAAAAGAGTACGTAGAAAAAGGGATAATGCTTCCCTTGATGGAAGAATTTTATACAATTCAAGGAGAAGGCTCTCATACTGGAACTGCTGCTTATTTTATAAGAGTGGGTGGTTGTGATGTTGGTTGTCACTGGTGTGACGTGAAAGAAAGTTGGAATGCAAATTTACATCCACCAACAAAAGCCGATAGCATTGTTGAAAACGTAAAAAAATATGCTAATACAGTGGTGATTACTGGAGGAGAACCTTTGATGTGGTCTATGGATTACCTCACAAACCTATTGCGAAAAAACAATATAAAAACTCATATAGAAACTTCTGGAGCGTATTCTTTTTCAGGAAAATGGGATTGGTTTTGTCTGTCTCCAAAGAAAACTAAACTTCCATTAGACGAAGTATACCCTCATGCAGATGAATTAAAAATGATTATTCACAATAAAAATGATTTTGATTTTGCTGAGCAACAAGCTGCTAAAGTGGGGAAAAATTGTCAACTTTTCCTACAACCAGAATGGAGTAAAAAAGAAAAAATGACAGAGGAAATAGTCAATTATGTAATGAAAAATCCAAAATGGAAAATTTCTCTACAGACTCATAAATTTTTAAATATCCCTTAATTTTTTTTAACTCAAGTGCACACGATCTACTAAATCACAAATTTTCTCAAATTGCTCATCTATATCCATCGTAGAATTATCAAATTCTACAGCATCTTTAGCTCTAAGTAATGGAGAATCTTTTCTAGTTGAATCTAGTTTATCTCTTTCTTGTACATTAAAAAGAATATCACTAAACTGAACTTCATCTCCCCTTTCAATCAAT
>Ga0206677_10000756_pt1 | contig 30660 bp, 27 predicted proteins | sample M130m12015metaG_FD_155475 | JGI IMG/M metagenome (GOLD analysis project Ga0206677, IMG submission 155475) | Ammonia-oxidizing marine archaeal communities from Monterey Bay, California, United States - M1 30m 12015 | ecosystem: Environmental > Aquatic > Marine > Intertidal zone | place: USA...
AAATAGTGGAAAACGGCACCAGATAGTTATCGGCCTGTTCATCCCAGTCGTAACGATAGGCATAGAGCTCCGTGTATCCGGCCGATTGCATGGCACCGAGGGGTACATCCACCGCGCTCAACTTCCATCCACGTGATCTCATGTCCGCCCAAAACTCATACAACGCGGGGGCTTTGACACGTAACTTTGCCGGAAATAGCTTAGAAAAAGGATAGCTAACATCGATAAAATAACGATTTAAACCGATCCAAAGCGTAATCTCATCTCGGTTAGTGCCCGCCATGACGGGTATATTTTTCGCGTATCGTGGCTCAGCGAGCGCCGCCTGTAACCCCACCTCGGGAATCACCACGCCATCGGCGATGACCGCTGGCTGGATATGGCCCTCACTCAATTCAAAATAGGATTTCAATAACGCTGGTGCACTCACACCGCGGAGGGTTTCAGCGCTCACCGTTTCGTTGTCTAGCCCAAGCGCCTCGGCCACCTCCCAGCTGCCCCTCGACACTCTGGGATACTGGCGCTGAGCGTTGTGCGCCTGCGAACGCGTGACACTCCGCACGTGCCCAGACTGGGCAATCGCCCGGTGGAACAACCCATCAGCCATCGGGGAGGCCAATAAGCTGAATACGTTGCGCCCACCGGCACTCTCGCCGAATAGCGTTACATTGTCTGCATCTCCGCCAAAGCCAGTGATGTTGCGCTGAGTCCAGCGTAACGCCTCAATAATATCCAGCGTGCCAAAATTGGCGAGGGCGGGGGCATCGAGCTGTCGTCCGTTGAGTGCCGGATGACTGAACCATCCCAGCGGACCGAGTCGGTAGTTGATGACCACCACCACAACCTGCTGCCTCGCGGCCAGCCGGGCGAAGTCATAAGTGCCCTTATGCCCCGTCAGGTTGCTACCACCGTGCACCCAGACCATGACGGGCCAGCGGGCTGACTCTTTTTGACCATCGGGCGCATAGATATCGAGGTACAGACAGTCCTCGCTCCCGAGATAATCGTCCTCGCCCTCCTTCTGACCTGAAGCCTGACTCTGTGGCTGAGGACACATCACCGGCTCGGCGAATGGCTCAACCACGGCATCGGCGCGCTCAAACTCGACCGGCGCTTGCCAGCGTCGATCACCGTTAGGCGGCAATGCAAATGGGATATCTCGGAACACGTGGGAGCCCTCGGGCCCCATCACAGCAGACACTGTGCCACTCGTAGTGCGTATCATAGGGTCCGACCCCGCACCGTCTGACACAGCGGAATGGTCCTGAGCCGAGCAGGACAGGAGAACCCCCGCCACGAGGCCATAGGCTAATGTGCCTAGCAAAAGCGTCTTCATAACTTGGTAGCCATCGAGAGAAACAAGGTCATAAGGCTATTGATACGCTGCACCTTATCAGTCAGACCAGCCAGCCTCGGCGGGCATCCACGCCGCTTCCCTCGATCATGACCAAGGCACTCCGCACCGCGTGCTTAGCGCGCCTCGTGCTCCGCCACACTGTGCTCGACCCATGCCATCAGAAGCTTATAACCCACCGACAACATGACAGCGCCGACGAAAAGGCCAATTAAACCCTCGGCCGCCAGCCCCCCTAACGCCCCAACCAATACAATCGGCATCGGCGTCTCGACCCCGCGGCCGAGCAGGATAGGCTTCAACACATTATCCGCCATGCCCGCCAAGAATAAATAAACACTACCCACCACATTGCTGGCTAACGACCCGTCGCCTGCCAACCATAGCCACGCGATCACCGGGATCACCACAAGAGACCCCGGCAATTGCACCACGCCTATCAGCAGAACCGCAAATGCGAGCACACTCGCTCCAGGAATCTCTAAGACTAAAAACCCAATCCCCAAGGCTAAAGCCTGCAGGAACGCCACGCCCACCACACCGTTCGACACTGAGCGCACCGTCGCAACTACCAACGCGTGAAGCTCCTCACCACGCTCGTGGTCGGCAATCGTCCCCAACACACGACGCATCTGCTGCTCACCTTGGCTCGCGTTACCCATCATAAAACCGGCAAGCACTAACGCCACCAGAAACAGCAGCAGTGTCAGTACCGTATTGGCAACGGCACCGAACACCACCTTGCCACCTGCCATGAGCTGCGGCTGCATCTGCTTTACCGCAGAAACAAGGTCTTCATGAGCCCGATCCCAGATCTCAAACAAGGCGGGACCGATCACCGGCCACTCGGCCACAGCCGGGTCCGCTACTGGCACCGTAAACTGCTGATCGCTTAGCAGTAACGTCCACTCATCTGCATGGTCCGCGAGGGAAATCCCTAATGTCACTAACGGGACACCGATGATGAGAAAGCCGCACATTACAAAAACGATAGCCGCCTTACCCTCACTCAAATGCAAATGACCGGCCAGCCATGCGTTCAGCGGATAAAGCGACACCGCAAGAATCACCGACCACAGCAGCAGTGGCAGAAAAGGTGCAAACGTCTCAACACAAAACCAAACGATCGCTAGCAACAATAACAAGCGCACGTAGACTTGCATTAAATCCTGCGACAATAGCTTGCGAATCACACTCAAATCATCGTTCACGCCGTCCTCCTACACCTTATCTGCATGACGTTAAGCAATCGCCACCTCGAGCGCTTAGCCCTTAACGACCTTTCCATTCAGGCTTTCGCTTTTCGGCGAAGGCAGTCGCACCCTCGATCGCATCTTCACTGCTGAAAACCGGTTGGGTAAAGTCGTTTTGCTTAGCGAACGCCTCATCATCACTCCAGTCGCGCGACGCCTTAATGATCGCCTTGCTGACTTTGACCGCCATGGGGCCGTTCTCGGCAATCCGCTGGGCCAACGCCTTTGCGGTTGCTAACGCATCGCCTTGCGGCGTGATGTGATTGATCAAGCCCATCGCCATCGCGCGCTCGGCGTCCATAAACTCGCCTGTCAAAGCCAACTCCATTGCGACACGGTAAGGAATTTGTGACGGTAAACGGACCAGCCCTCCTGCCGCTGCCACCAAGCCTCGCTTCACCTCAGGAATGCCAAACTTAGCTGATTCTGCGGCAACGATTAAATCACAGGCAATCGCCAACTCGCAGCCGCCGGCCAACGCGTAGCCCTCCACTGCAGCGATCAACGGCTTGTCCGCTGACCGCTCAGTCATGCCACCGAACCCACGACCCTCAATCTGCGGAAACTCCCCAGACACAAAAGCCTTTAGATCCATGCCAGCGCAAAAAGTGCCACCGGCACCCGTGAGCACCCCGACCCGCAGTGCGTCGTCGGCATCTAGCTTGTCCAGCGCGGCGGCAATACCCTCAGAGACCGATCGATTCACTGCGTTTTTGGCTGCAGGTCGATTAATGGTAATCACAAGGACGCCGTCTGCCGCGTCGGTCAATACGGTTGCTTCTTCAGTCATGGTTGCTCTCCTTTAACGTGGCTGCATCCGGATCCCGCCATCCATTCGAATGCATTCACCGTTGATGTAATCGTTATCGATAATCGCCGCCGCTAGCTGAGCGATCTCCTCCGGTCGGCCCAGTCGCTTTGGATACAGCACAGACTGAGACAGCGACTCGACAAACTCGGGGGTCAAGCCATTAAACAGCGGCGTGTTAATTAAGCCCGGAACGATGGTGTTCACGCGGATACCCAATGAGGAAAGGTCTCGCGCAATGGGCAACGTCATGCCGACGATGCCGCCTTTGCTCGCACTATAAGCGGCTTGGCCCATTTGCCCCTCATAAGCAGCAATCGAGGCCGTATTAATAATCACCCCACGCCCACCATCGTCCGTCACAGGGTCATTCTTAGCCATGACTTCGGCACAGAGGCGCAACACATTGAAGCTGCCTGTCAAATTGATGGAGATGACCTTGTTCCATAAATCGAGGGGGAACGGGCCATCTTTTCCTAAGGTCTTAGCAGCGTTACCAATGCCCGCGCAGTTGACGCAGACGTGAATGGCGCCGAAACCCGCGACCGCGGCCTCAATCCCACTTTTGACCGAGGCCTCATCCACCACGTTAACGTTCGCGAAAACACAATGATCCGCGCCCAATTCAGCGACCATCGCGTTGCCGGCTTCCTCATTCAGATCAAAGATCACCACTTTACCGCCCGCACCGGCAATGCGCCGTGCCACCGCTTGACCGATACCTGAGGCACCTCCGGTTACGACAGCCACTTTCCCATTTACATCCATTACTTCACTCCTCTAACAATATGATTTTAGTTTTAGGCATCCGCCAATCGACGGACGATATTGTGCTCTTCAGCACTGACAGTGACATGGGCCCCTATTGGGTCTCCATCCCGGAACCAACTCAGCAAAGCATCATCTGTAGGGTCAGCGATACCAACCCAACGACGGTCATCAGACAACTGCCGGCCCACCACGATGGCGCGGGTGCTGCCACCCTTTTGCTGAACCGTGTAGCTTTCTATTCTCCCGGGACCCGTCGGCTTTTCAATGGTATCGACGAGCGTTGGGAGATCAGGCTCCTTAACCCGCTCCGGAAAAGCGCCACTCACATTGGCGTAAACACCCACGGCATGCTTCGAGAGGTACCCACCATTCGCCCCAACCAGCCCATAACTAGGCTCGGACCTCGCTCGCAACCAATGCACCATTTCGGCGATGCCATGGGTCGAATAATTATTACCGGGACCGCCAAAAAAGGACAGGCCACCGGTCAACGTTAAGGGACGAGGATCATCCAGCGAGACGCCCAGAGCATCCATCGCACACCATACCGCAATCGGAAAACAGGAGTATAAATCCATCGCACCCAGCTGCTCCGCTTTAATGCCAGCATTGAGCAACGCCCCATGATAAGCCGCTGTCATCGACTCGGCCTGCGCGAGAGATGGACGATTGAGTACCGCTGGCTCCGAACCTGTGGCGTGACCATGGAGAAAAATAGCTCTGTCCGCCACACCCAGCGACTCTGCTGTTTCGTATCGGGTCATTACCAGCGCAGCGGCTTGATTAACTCCATCCTTGGCCACCATCGACTTAAGGTGCGGATCGCTGATCATCCGATTTTTTTGCGACTCGTCACGAATCGCCTCGAGCGTAGCCGGCGCCTCAAACATGGCATAAGGATTACGCGCGGCAACCTCAGCAAAACGAGACATTAACCCCGCTAACTGCTCCCGGTAGGCCGACTTATCCAGACCCAACTCACCGCGTCGAGCCTGTTCCTGCAGTGGATAAATATCGACCGGCGCGAAGGCACCGTGACGATTCAATTCAGTGTCAAAAAGCAGGTCCATCACCGCTCCTCGATCATCAGTGTCGCCCACAGGGTCTTCATCCCAATTCACCGTCTGACCCATGCGTTGTAAATGGCGTGACGTCGCAATCGCCTCAGTGCCGCAAATGACCGCTGCCCGAATCTCACCGTCTCTGATCGCGCCACCCAACTCATAGACCAGCCTCTGTGGCTCATCACCGCAGGAGCGAGAGTAAATGGCAGACGCATTGGGCAAACCCAGCTGCTGAATAATCGACAGTGGCGGGCTCGTGCTGCGTCCAAACGGAGCAATCACTGAGGCCATCGCCTCCGGCACGGAGTCCACGAACAATCTGACACAGGCCAATCGGTCTACCAGTGTCGCGAGCGTCTCTTGAGCCCCCGTATCCGCCAGTGCGGCCTGACAGGCTCTGGCCCCCAGTTGCTGCGGCGTCAAGCCTACAAATTGATCATCTAAATGCTCTGTCGCCTGCCCGGCGCCGAGTAGGACGGGGGTGTTGGGATCAACGCTCATATCAAGCCTGTAATTGGGCCAAACCGGCCTGAGTGATTTCTGAAAACGATGCGGCACTGAGGGAAGCACCGCCCACTAATGCGCCGTCGACGCCGGCACAGGAAAACAGCGATCGAGCGTTGTCAGCCGTCACGCTACCACCGTATAAAACCGGCACCGCTGCCTCGTTGCCAAAGTGCGATGCGAGCTCGCCCTTGATCACGGCATGCATTTCCTCGACCTGTGCGGGCGACGCGGTCAGACCGGTGCCAATCGCCCAGATCGGCTCATAAGCTACTAATAGATGCGATGCATCCACCCCAGCGAGCGTGGCTTGGAGCTGATTCGACACAATCGTTTTGTGGTTTCCCGCCTCACGGACGGCGTGACTCTCCCCCACACACAGCACAACCCTTAGGCCCACCCGCTGCGCGGCATGTACTTTCTCCGCAATGAGCGCATCGGTCTCCCCTTGATCTGATCGGCGTTCAGAATGTCCGATAATGACGAACTGACAGCCACAATCGACCAGCATGCCGGCCGACACCTGGCCCGTGTGTGCACCTTTCTCCTCTGGTGCACAATCCTGCGCCGCCAGAGCCAATTGGGGGAGCGACTCAGCCAAGAGCTGCAGGTAGGGATGCGGCACGGCAACGGCGACCTGAAGGGCGTCTGACACCGGAACAACCCACTGCTCAGCAAACTCAGCGATCGCCTCGCGGCTGCCGTTCATTTTCCAGTTTCCGATTAAGTACAGATGCGTCATAGCGTGTCAGTCATTACTGTCGCGCGTGAAGATAGCAGACCCTGAGGCAACGATCACGCCCTCTCTACCCGACAATTGGGATCTGCGCCCCATTCCGCCCATGACCCGTCGTAAACCGCAACGGGCCGCGGGTGCACCTCAGTCAACGCCAGCGCCAGCAAACACGCGGAAATACCCGATCCACAGGTGGTGACTACCGGCGTTGAGTGGTCGATACCCACCGCATCAAAGAGCGCCCTCAGGTCCCCTTCAGGCGCCAATACGGCTGGCTCACCCGTTGTCATTTTGGCGTAATGAAGGTTACGAGCACCGGGCATATGGCCCGGTCGGACCCCAGGCCTAGGTTCGGCCTCCGCACCCGCAAACCGTGACGCCGAGCGAGCGTCCACGACCCTCGCAGAATCTTGGGCTAGATGCATCGCCACATCATTCTTGTCAGCCACCCACTCCGGGCAATACTGCGCTGAGAAGGGATTGGCAGGCACCGCAACTGGGCTTTTTGCGGCTGTTGTCGACCGCCCTGCGGCAAGCCAGGCTGGTAACCCGCCATTCAAGACTTTGACCGACCGGTGGCCAAAGACACGAAACATCCACCACGCTCTGGGTGCAGAAAACAAACCCTTGGCGTCATAGATCACCACGTCCGTATCGGCGCCAATACCCAATGTTCGCATCTGCTCCGCAAACATCGACCCAGCGGGCAACATATGGGGGCACGGGTTCGTCTGGTCTGAAACAGTATCAATATCAAAAAAATGTGCGCCCGGGATGTGACGGGTGAGGTACTCAGCTCCGGGATTACGCCCATCGCTGGGGAGATACCAAGATGCATCAAGCGTGACCAGGTTCTCATCTGACTGCCTCGCGACCAAGTCCGGCACAGATATTAAGGATGTAAAGCGATGCATCTGGTTGAATCCTCAGTTATTGGGACGCGGGTGAAGCAGCCTCCATTTAGCAGTGGAGGTTTAGCCGTGGAGGTTTAGCGGAGCAGCGAGAGTCTCATCCCCCACCGCGTCGATGAACATAAGACCTCGTCAGGCTAGCACTGATGACAAGCCACAAGGAACCAGCCGATTCGCAGAAACAGTGTTTCACATTCGGCTCAGTTTGTTCACAATAGCTTGTTACGCCATTACGCGTGCCATTTCACAGGAGAGTCACCATGGCTTTAACCAAGATCAAGTGTACCGACGGATTTGAGCTGGGCGCCTATGAAGCAATACCCAGCGGCGACGCCAAAGGCGCTGTCGTGGTGATTCAAGAGGTTTTTGGTGTCAACTCGCACATCCGCTCAGTGGTGGATGACTATGCAGCTGAAGGCTTTTATGCCATCGCACCCGCCATCTTTGACCGCCTTGAACACGATGTGCAGCTGGACTATTCAGAAGCTGGCATGACCAAGGGAATCGAACTCGCCTTTCAGCAGTTGGACATGGCGCAAACCCTCACTGACTTACAAGCCACTATCGGCCACGCGTCGCACCATGGCAAAGTGGGTGTCGTCGGATACTGCTTCGGCGGACTGCTCACCTGGCTATCGAGCTGCCAACTGGACAACGTATCCGCTGCGTCAGCTTATTACGGTGGTGGCATTCCCGATAACGCCGCCCTGTCGCCCTCCTGCCCTACCATTCTCCACTTCGGTGAACTCGACGCGCATATTCCAATGGCATCAGTGACGGCCTTCCAGGAACAAAAACCTGACTTACCGATTCACATTTATGCCGCAGACCACGGCTTTAATTGTGACCAGCGCGACGCCTATGACGCAACCGCTGCCACTGAGGCTAAGGCACGAACGCTGGCGCTGTTTTCTGCCGAGTTGGGCGCTTAGGTCGCTACGCCATGAACATTGGCATCATCATCGGGAGTCATCGCAAAGCATCCCAAAGCGCAAAAGTAGGTCGCTTCCTGTCGACACTCCTTGAAACCGAGTTTGGCGCTCGCACTTGGATCCGCGACTTAGGCAGAACCCCCCTCCCCTTATGGGATGAGGACATCTGGAATGACGGGCCGCAATGGCAACAATTGAAGGCCTTAAGTGCGGAGCTCACGGAGAGCGACGGGGTAATCATCGTCGCGCCGGAGTGGCATGGCATGGCCCCCGCCGCCATCAAAAATTTCTTTCTGTGCGTTGGCATGCCAGAACTGGCACATAAACCGGCTCTCGCCTGTGCGGTGTCTGCCGGTGAAGGGGGAGCCTATGTGATCGCTGAATTGAGAATGAGTAGCTACAAAAACAATCGGGTATGCTGGCTTCCTGAGCACTTGATCGCTCGATCAGTCAAGGACATCTGCAACGATGATGCGACGCAAAATGACGCGGACCTTCAGGCTGAATTTGGTGCAAGAGCGCACCATGCAGCCACCCTACTGCTGGCCTATGCCGACGCGCTCAAGCCCATCCGAGAAGACTCGAAAATTGATCACAGCCGCTTTATGAACGGGATGTAGCCGCCTCAACTGAGGCCTCTATAACCGCCTCCGTAGAAGACGAGGGGCGAGGCATCTTGCATCGCCATATCCAGCACCTCTCCAAGAATAATCTGATGATCACCGCCCGGATAAACAGCGTGTGTCGCACAGGTGAAATGAACGTGCGCACCAATCAACTGCGGCTCACCAGACGGCCCCTCTACGAAGTGCTCTTCCAGTGCAGAGTGCCCCCCACGCTGGGCGTAATGAGTCGATAACGCGGCCTGTTCCGCCGTCAAGATACTGATGCCAAAACGGGGACTCTCCGTATAAACCTGCAAATGATCAGAGGAATTCTGAATACTCCAGAGGACCAAGGCCGGCTCTAGCGATACCGACGAGAATGAGTTGACGGTCATCGCCAGAGGTCCCAGCGTGTCATCTCTGACGGTGACCAGACAAATTCCCGTGGCAAACGACCCCAGAGCTTGTCGAAACTGACTTGAATCCATAATCGTTTGTCTCGTTATTCATTAATTCGTCGCGGCGACCACACCGGCCTCGACTCCTAGTCAACTCGTCTTCGTTAGCGGTCAAGCCCACCCATCAAAATATATTTAATGTCTAAATAATCTTCGATGCCGTACTTCGACCCTTCGCGCCCAGAACCTGACCATTTAACCCCACCGAAAGGCGCCATTTCATTCGAGATAATGCCTTCGTTAAGGCCCACCATCCCGTAATCAAGTGCCTCGGCAACCCGCCATACCCGCCCGATATCACGGGTATAAAAATAAGCGGCCAGCCCAAACTCCGTATCGTTAGCCAAGTCAATTGCCTCGGACTCATCATGAAATACGGTAATGGGCGCAACTGGACCAAAAATCTCATTGCGAAAAACCGCCATATCTGGCGTCACACCCGTCAATATCGTTGGTTGATAAAAGCACGGGCCCAAGTCAGACCGTGCCCCGCCCAAGGCCACAGTCGCCCCTGCGGCGGTCGATAACGCCACTAACCGCTCTACGTCATCCACGGCTCCCTCGTTGACCAGAGGTCCCTGGTCAGTAGCAGGATCAAGCCCATCGCCCATTTTAAGCGCCGCAGTAGCGGTCACCAACCGATCGACGAACTGCTCGTGAACCCCCTCCTGCACGAGAATTCGATTAGTGCAGACGCAGGTTTGCCCACTATTTCGATATTTTGATACCAACGCACCTGCCACGGCCGCGTCAATATCAGCGTCGTCAAAGACAATAAAAGGAGCATTGCCACCCAGCTCCATTGAGGTGCGCTTCAAGGTCTGTGCACAGGCTTGCTCCAATTGTCGACCCACCTCGGTCGAACCTGTGAACGTGAGTTTACGCACGACGGGGCTTTCTGTTAGTGCGGGCCCAATCGCCGAGGACGCGCCCACTACCACATTGACAACACCGGGGGGCACGCCTGCCCGATGCGCCAATTCGGCCATCGCCAATGCTGACAGCGGGGTCTCTGAGGCCGGCTTGATCACTATAGAACAGCCCGCAGCCAGCGCTGGAGCCGCCTTGCGGGCGATCATCGCGTTCGGAAAATTCCATGGCGTGATCGCCGCAACCACACCGACCGGCTGCTTAATGCAGATCACACGCTTATCTGCCGAAGGAGCCGGTATCACATCGCCATCGATTCTCTTCGCTTGTTCGCCAAACCACTCCATAAACGCAGCGCCGTAAGCCACTTCACCGCGGCTCTCGGCAATCGCCTTACCCTGCTCGATTGTCATGATTTGGGCGAGGTCCTCTTGATGCGTCATCATCAACTCAAACCAGCGGCGCAATACTTGCGCGCGCTGCTTGGCCGGCTGAGCCTTCCAAGCAGTCATCGCCACATCGGCAGCGGCAATTGCTTTTTCAGTACCCACGCGATCAGTGGTTAACACCTCAGCAACCACAGCCCCCGTCGCTGGATTCACCACGGGTAACTTGTGCCCTTCGCCTTCCTGCCAAACACCGTCGATAAACGAGGCGTTACGCAGCAGCGCAGAATCTGAGAGTTGAAAAGACATATCGTCTCCTATTGGTTGCTTATCAGTCCACGAGACAGCGGCGCGTGGCACCCGCGTCATATCGAACCATGCGATGTGACATTAGCGTCACGCCAGACCGGGCATCTTAATGTAGCCCCCCCATTAACAACACCATCGATTGACAACACCATCGATTGAACACTGTCGCCAGTCCTGCAGATCGCACTCACTCGACACAGCGCCTACTCACAGTATTGTCCCGACGCAAGCGCCAACGCACCGTCTTAACGTAAGCCCAGAAAAACTAATACCAATGCCGCCAAGAAAAGCGTTTCTAGCCCCAGTAAAATCACAGGTCTCACACCAATCTCTATGATATCGCGCAACGACGTCTTCATTCCCAATGCCGTGATTGCCAGCAGCAACAACACCGGCGCCATACCCGCTAACGACTCGCTCACCGACATGGGAATCCACCCAGTGCTATTTGCCGTGAACAACACTAAAAACCCCACCAAGAATAGCGGCACCCGAGGCATTCGTCGGCTCACGGTTGGATCGCTGTGGGACGTCGTGATCCACACCGTGATTAACGCGACAACCGGTATGAGCATCGCCACTCTGAAAAGCTTCACTAAGGTCGCAGCATCACCGGATTCCAGTGAGACGCTATAACCCGCCCCCACCACTTGAGCCACATCGTGAATAGCCGCGCCAATAAAAAAGCCCATGGCCTGATCGTCGAGTCCCAGATAGTCACCGATGACCGGATAAAAAATCATTGCGAAGGTACTGAAACTCGCCACGCCAATCACCGTGAACGAGGTGAGTCTCTGCTTATGCGCCGATTCGGGTAACACGCTCGCTATCGCCATCGCCGCCGAAGCACCACAAATTGCCACCGCGCCGCCGGTCAGTATGCCAAGGGCTCGGTCAACCTTGAGTAACCTAGCGCTGATCACGCCCATGGTGATCGTCAACCCAATCGCGGCGATCAGATACAATGCAGATTGCCAGCCCAGCTGCACTAAATCTGCAAACGTTAAGCGCAAAGCCAGTAGGGCGACACCAAAACGCAGTGCGGGCCCCGCCATCAGATCTAGGCCCAACTGCATTCTTTTGATATCGCCAACAAAGTGGCAGGCCATACCCAATAGCAAGCCCATTAACATAGCGGGCGCACCGTAGCGCGATGACACCACCATGGCCGCGACGGCCAGTGCAGCGGATACCACCACACCGGGCAGGTACTGTTGAAACGGTAAACCCATCACTGAGTGGCTCCCAATCATTTCGCCAGCATGACTTTCACCTGACTCGTCTATATTTTACCATTCACTCACAGACGATAGTCATTGGATATCTGGTCATGGCCACGAAAACCCGTTGGACGCCACTTAACTGGCAAGACCCCTTCGAGCTCGACGCGCAGCTCACAGAAGAACAGCGCATGGTCCGAGAAAGCGCGAAGCAGTTTGCACAGAGCTCGCTTGCGCCACGGGTGAAAAACGCGTTTCGCAGCGAGCAGACTGATCCGAGTCTCTTTGCAGAAATGGGCAAAATGGGCCTTCTGGGTGCCACCATCAATGGTTATGGCTGCCCGGGCGTGGATTACATTTGTTACGGATTGATCGCCAGAGAAATTGAGCGGGTCGACTCTGGCTATCGTTCTATGATGAGCGTGCAATCTTCATTGGTCATGTATCCGATCTACGCGTATGGCACCGAAGAACAACGCGAGCGATATTTGCCAAAGCTTGCAACAGGCGACTGGATCGGCTGCTTCGGTCTGACTGAGCCCGACCATGGATCGGATCCTGGCGGCATGGTGACCCGGGCTAGGACAGTTGAGGGCGGCTACCGACTCACCGGCTCTAAAATGTGGATTAGCAATAGCCCCATTGCCGACGTGTTTATCATTTGGGCTAAAACCGATGACGATGTCATCAGGGGCTTCATACTCGAAAAAGGCATGGCGGGTCTCAGCGCGCCTAAAATTGAAGGTAAGTTGGCACTCAGAGCATCCATCACGGGTGAAATTGTGATGGATGATGTATTTGTGCCGGCCGAGAACCACTTACCCAATGTAGAGGGGCTCAAAGGACCCTTTGGCTGTCTCAATAATGCCCGTTACGGGATCGCCTGGGGGGTTATGGGAGCAGCAGAAGACTGCTGGCACGTGGCGCGAGATTACACGCTAGAACGCAGTCAGTTTGGCGTCCCACTGGCTTCTAAGCAATTGGTGCAATTAAAATTAGCTGATATGCAGACAGAAATTGGGCTGGCGCTGCAGGGCTGCCTGCAAGCGGGGAAATTACTGTCCGCTGGCGCCATCTCACCCGACCTTATCAGCCTTATCAAGCGGAATTCGTGCGGTAAAGCGCTCGATATTGCACGCTCCGCGCGGGATATGCTGGGTGGCAATGGCATTTCGGACGACTACTCGGTGATGCGACACATGGTCAATTTAGAGGTCGTGAATACCTATGAGGGAACGCACGACGTCCACGCCCTCATCTTGGGCAGAAGCCAGACGGGACTGTCGGCTTTTTAAAGCGTCAATTTCAGGTGTATGTGCTGGCGAAAAAGCGGTAAATGTTCATCCTCCCGATGGCTCACAAATAGCAAGGTGCTGTGACGTCGCGTTTCGATGGTTGTCAGAAAACTCAGGATGCGATCCCGATTGATCTCATCCAGTCCCTGTGTGGGCTCATCAAGCACCAGCAGCAAGGGCGACTTGACCATCGCCCTCGCAATTAGCACGAGGCGCTGCTCGCCATAGCTTAACGAGTGAAACGGCAGCGACGCTTTGGCCTCCATGCCTACCGCCGCCAACCATTCACGACCCAGCCGCGTTTGGAAATCCGATAGCGGATCGTACAGCCCAATCGAGTCATGAAACCCTGAACAAACCGCCGCTAATACGTCGCATCTCACCGTATAGCGACGGTGCAAGTCATTGCTGACCAAACCCAGATGCCGCTTGATGTCCCAAACGGACTCACCTGTCCCTCGTCGATGACCAAAGACGGTGACGTCGTTGCTAAAGCACTGGGGGCAGTCACCGGTGATCAATCCCAACAGAGTCGATTTTCCAGCCCCGTTTTCTCCAGTCACTAACGTGTGCTGCAGGGGCGCAATACTGAGCGAGAGATCACCAATGACAGGGCGTCCACCGTAGCGCACCGTACATTGGGTTAGCTGCGCGATGAATGGCGCGTCATACTGTGCCAGCGCGATGGCATCCTCGGGGATACCCGGCTGCGCCTGCGAACTTTCGGCAACGCACTCTCCCAGCTCAACCAATGCCTGTTCTCGAGACGCTGCGCTCAGCACCGCCAACTCACCGTCTTCGACATAGCCAAAATAAGTCACCCAGGCCGGGATATCGGACCGGTTACTTAAAAGCAGCACCACTGCGACACCGCGCTGAATCGCGTGCTCGAAGGCGCGTGATATCGCCGCCACGGCGTCGGGATCCAAGCCATCAAACGGATTGTCACAAACCAGCAACTGCGAATCCTCGAGCAAGGCTTTGAGCACGAGCAACTTGCGACTCTCCCCGGTACTGAGCTCTCGGTAAAACGCCTGCAAACGGTGCCGCAGGTTGAGTTGATCGATCAGCGGATCATCCAACTTCTCAGCCGGTAAGAAGTCTGCGACCCGGGTACCCGACTCATCATCCGTCAGCAAATCAGTGGCCGCCAATCGACGCTCGTGCTCGTAGACCGCCTGCTGACTCTCAAATGAAATGAGCGCGATGTCGGCAATTGCGATTCTTCGGTCAATCAAACCGGATTCTGTCGCGAGCTCACCCACTAAGAGTCGGTCAAGCAATTGTTTACCAGAGCCATTACGACCAAAAATGCACCATGCTTGGCCCCCGCAAATACGCCAAGCGGGGATATTGAGTCCATCACCCAGAAAATCAGCAACACAAACTAGCTCAACCGAGCTTCTCATCCCGCAGCCACCTCTGTCAGCGGTCGAGTGACCGCCTCAATCACTTGGCGGCCGGCAATACGACGCAAGTTCTTCTGGGTTTTCCCTCTCATTTGTCGATACACTCCGCGCCGTCGTTGCAATAGAGAATCACAACATGACTGATGTAGTTGACCGAGTCACCGAATTGAACCGAAACGCCCCTGATTTCATCCGGTTATTAGGGGGTGCGGTTACTGAACTTGCACTCGACGAACAGAAAGCCATTTTTGTCTTCACAGTGCCCCTCGAGTACTGCCACTCGGGCGATATTGTCCAAGGCGGTTTTGTTACCGCAATGCTCGACGCGGCCATGTCTCATGCCGCATTCGGAACGGACAGGACGATCACCGGCTTAGCCTCACTCGACATTTCAACCCAATATTTGGGCATTTGCCGTGGCAATCAGCCCCTGAGGGTGAGCGGCTGGATCAAACAAGCGACCCATCGCACCGCTTTCTTTGAGGGCCGTATTGTGTCGGCTGACGGGTCACTCGTCGCCACTGCACAGTCAGTTGCCAAGGTCAGCCGGCAACAAGTGCCCTAAAAAGGGCGATCAGCGCAATCGTGGCAGCACTTTTTCTGCGATATACGCCATACGACGATTACCTGTCTCGATACTTTCGCCGGGAAACTGTGCCCAGAAGTGTATGTCAGAGATTTGCGGGTACTGTTCGATCATCCCGCTCAGTTTCTCAACTGCCATATCTGCATCCCATAGCTCATACAAGCCGTTTTCAATAGCGGTGCGGCTATCTGGGAACAATGGGGTTTGATCGGGCGGACCAAACGCCCCCCACCGAATATATTCATTCGATTGATACAGCACGTGGTCTCCCACTATCGCCGCTTCCGCTTCAGGGTCCTCGGCAATAATGGCCCAGCAACCCAAGATGATGTTGCCCTCCTCCGGCGACTTACCATTGGCCGCCAAGCACTCAACGTACGTATCCATACCAATGCCACCCGTGCACAAAAACCCGTCGGCAATTCTCGCGGCACGATCAATGGCTGGTGGCGCCATCCCTCCGAGAAAAAGCTTGGGGGCTGTCTTGGGCTGCGGTGTTATTTTGAAATCACCAACTGTGAAACGCTTACCCTCAAAATTAACCGGCTCTCCAGACCAAGCCCGACGCAGTATCTCAATGCCCTCTTCTACCAAACTGGGACGGTGTGAAATCTTACGGCCAAACTGATCAAACTCCATTTGGCGATAACCAATACCCACGCCTAAATCAAATCGCCCACCCGAAATCAGTGACAGTGTTGCGGCATCTTCTGCCATCCGAACGGGATCAGCGATCGGTAACAGCATGAGATTCGTCCCCAACCGCATGCGTTGAGTTCGAGCTGCAATCGCTGCATGAATCACCAACGGAGAGGGCGTATAACCGTCGTCGCAAAAATGGTGCTCTGTTAACCAGACCGAATCGAAACCCATGGTTTCTGCACGTTCTATTTGATCGAGACGCTCCGCATAGAACTGCTCAAAATCTATCTGCCATGGCTCAGGGTTACGAAAGTCGTACCAGAGACCAAAATCTACTTTTTGCGCCATTCGGTTACCCTCCTTCAGAGGTGACTGATGAAATCATTAAGGGCTGCTAAATAACCCTCTCGTGCTTCGATAAATGGGGCATGCCCGCTATCAGGGAACTCTACGCCCGTCGCACGCGGGTGGTTCTCTGCGACCCAGCGTGAAATATCCGGTGACACAAAACCATCCTGCCCGCAGATAATAGAAAGAATCGGTATTTCCAGGGCCATCATCATGTCACGCTGATCCAAGTGAGCGAGCTCACCCAATGTCGAGGACACGCGGGCGCTAGAATTAATAAAAGCCGAAGCCATCCAAGCCAGTACCGCATCAGTGGGCGGTTTTGCGCAAATGGCCGTCGCCAGCATCGTCAAGAAATTCACTCGGTCATCATTCATGGCAGCAACGTTGCCCTCCACATCAGCCGGCATGCCGCCAATCGGTAGATCGGATTTTTGGGTATAGATCGGGCTCGCGCCGGCAGTGAGGATCAGGCCAGCACAGCGGCTACCCAACAAGCTAGCCGCATGCGTCGCAACAGCGCCACCTAGAGACCATCCATTCACCAGCACATCGTTCAATCCCAAATGATCCACGAGCTGGACGATGTCAGCGGCATTCGCCGCGATGCTCACGTCTGCAAAGTCATGATCAGACCGGCCACAGCCTCGGTGATCCATCGTGATGACGCGGTGTCCCGCCGCGAGTAATGGCAGAATCACGCCATCCCAACAGCGGTTATCCATTCCCCAGCCATGAACCATGATGAGCGCCCGGCCTGCGCCACCCAGATCTTCAAAGTAAATGCTTTTCGTCCCGTCGACTGCCAATCTAGCCATGACTAATCCTCCGTCTGATGCGTAATAGACCGCACCGTCGTTTCAGCGAAGCGTGCAAAAAATGCATCGATATCGATGGCGTCGGGCGCCACCACCCATTGATAAATCGTGCCGAACATCATCGAGCAGTAGCCCGTTGCGAAGTGCGCCGCATCAACGTCCGTTTTAATATCGCCCGCGGCCTGCCCTTCCTCGACCCACTGCTGAACATCACGTCGATAAATGACATGGTGACGAGCCAGACTCGCGCGAATATCCGACTCCCTGCCCAGTGACTCGTACCACAAGATATACATTGCCCTGAGATAACCCGACTCTCGCGAAAAAATGTCGCGCTGTGCTTCCATTGCAGCGGTCAGCGCCGCGAGTCCTCGCTTGTCAGACAAGTGGCGCGATATATGCTCCTTCCACAATTCGTCAAAACGAGCAAAAAGCTCCATCCACAACCCGTCTTTTGATCCGAATCGATAGCTCGCCAAGCCCCTGCTGTAACCTGCCTGCTCTCCAATGTCTTTTAGCGTGGTTTTGGCGGTGCCTCGCTCGTTGACCAACTCAATGGCCACCTCGAACATTTTTTGATCGGATAATGCGCTCCGTTCTGCCTGCGTCGAGATCGACGCTTCCGCTCTGGCTGTTACCTCAGTCACCTACTTTTCCTCTCGCTGTCGTGCCGCTGCACCGTGAGTTCGTTAGACGCGAGCGCCGCTCTCAAACCTTTTTTATCTATCTTACCGACACTGGTCTTAGGAATTGACTCTCGTACGCACCAATATTCAGGCACCCAAAACTTCGCCACTCGTTGCGCTAAAAACTGACGCAACTCTGATAATAGCTCAGCCACTTCGCCCTGATCCTGAGTGACAATAACCGCCAATGGACGCTCTTGCCACCGCTCATCGGGCATCGCGATCACCGCCACCTCAGTCACTGCAGCGTGCTTCAGTAAAACATCCTCCAAGTCGACCGAGCTAATCCACTCCCCACCTGACTTGATGACATCCTTCGTGCGATCGGTCAATTGCACGTAACCTCTCGCATCAACTACTCCCACATCACCGGTACGCAACCAGCCATCGGACGAAAAGGCATCACTTTCCGTATTAAGGTATTCACCCGTGACCCAGGCACCGCGCAGCTGTAGCTCACCGATTGCCACGCCATCCTGTGGTAAACAGTTTCCTTGATCATCGACGATCCGCACTTCGATGCCAGGCACCGGCCGACCACTCTTCAGGCGCCAAAATGTCTCAGATTCACCCTCTAAATCTTTAGGGGGGTGGGACAGGACACACATGGGACTCGTCTCAGTCATCCCCCAGCCCTGAACCACCGGGACGCCCCAGCGATCCCGAACCGCCTCGATCATCGAAGACGGCACCGCGGACCCACCGGAAACGATCGCTCGAAAGCACGATAAATCCAGAGACTGTCCCTCATCGGCCCGCAAGAGGTCGCCCAGCAGCGTGGGCACCATTGCCGTCAGTGTTGGCCGAGTTTGCTCAATCATGGTTCGCAGATGTTGACCCTGAAGCAAGGGGCCAGGCATGACCATGTCTGCCCCCGACATCCAGCCACTATAAGGAAAACCCCAAGCGTTCGCGTGGAACATCGAGGGCAACATTAAAATGACATCGCGCTCTTGCACGGCAAAACTGTCAACGGCGCGAGAAGCCAGTGCGTGCAGGTAGGTGGTGCGCTGACTGTAGGCAACGCCTTTCGGGTTGCCAGTGGTGCCGCTGGTATAGCAAATGCCGGCAGCAGCATTTTCTGTCGGTTCAGGCCAGTGATAGTTCGCTGGGCTATCGGCGAGCAGCGCGTCGTAGGCAACCACCCGTGGGTCATCCACACTCGCGGCATCACCCGTAACAATGAGGTACTCAACCTTGGGTATCAGAGGCAGCACAGGCAATAAAACGGATGCCAGTCGGCTATCGACGATCAGAAAGCGATCGCCCGCATGATCGATTATATAAGCGATGTGCTCTGGAGACAGTCGGCAGTTAACCGTATGCAGCACTGCCCCCATTGAGGGCACCGCAAGGTAGACCTCAAGGTGCCGGGTGCTATTCCACATAAAGGTGCCAACTCGATCCCCCTCTGCGAGCCCCAGCCCCAAAAGCCCATGCGCTAAACGAGCACTATCAGCGTCGATCTCATCATAGCGCCGCCACTTGACTTGCTCCCCGTCGTAATCACCTACCCGACTGCTCGCAAAATGACGCGCGCCAAAACGATGCAAAGTCGTCACGCCCAGCGGCGTATTCATCATCGTACTGAGCATAGCCGTCACCAATCGCCCTTCGCAGCGCGCTCAGCCTCAGCCAGCAGTGCGGGAACATCGTATTCGAGCCCACGCGCGTAATCCGTTGTTAATTGGCCCGCCACAAAGAGCCCATAAGCCCCCTCAATGATGGCGGCGAGGCGCCAGAAGGCCAACGCCATATAGAAGTTCATATGGTGTAGCGGCCGGCCGACCGACTCGGACCAACGACCCGCCAATTCCCGACGACTGATCACACCAGAACGGCGCGAGACAGACTGCAATGCTGTGAATGCGGGTGGTTGCTGAGTGCGGTATTCACCCCAAAACATCAGCATCAACGCGACGTCCATATAGGGGTCGCCAACGGTCGCCAGTTCCCAGTCTATGATCGCTAAGATTTGGGGCTCAAGGGGTGATGCCAGCGTGTTGTCGAGGTGATAGTCACCATGAATCACCGCAGGCAAGCCCGCTTCCGGCACGTTGGCGCCGAGCCATTCACCGAGAGCAAACAGCGCTGGCAGTTCGCGCACAAGATGCTCACGCCGAACGGCTAACCACCGCTCAATTTGTCGCTCCACAAAACGCTCTGGACGACCTAACTTTGCTAGGGCGGGTAGATCGGTAGGCACGTTATGCAGCACCGCCAGCTGGTCAATCAAATCGATGCCCAGACGATTCACCGTATCGACGGTGTCTGGGTAGCTATCGGGTAGGGTATCGGTCAGCGCTCTGCCATCGATAAATTCTTGTACTAGAAAAGATCGGCCAATCACTGCAGCATCGTCGCACCAGGCCAACACGGCAGGTGCTCTCACCTCGAACCCCGCGATCGCTTGCAGCACTTGTGCCTCGCGCTGAATGCCTCGCGCAGAGGTGGGAGAGATGTCATTAGCGGGGGGCGTTCGCACCACGCACGAGCTGTCGCCTGACCGAAACTGCCACGTCAAATTAGAGTTGCCACCGCTCAACGCTGAGCAAAACTGGGTGTTCTCCCAACCCAAGTTAGCATCCAACCAAGCAGCGAGCGCCTCTGGAGGTGCTGATGCCATTAGGAGACTCCAAAGCTGGAGAGAAGACCCCCGTCTACCGGGACACAGGCGCCAGTCATGTATCGGCTCTGGCTGACCCAGTAAACGACTTCTGCAATTTCACGCTCTTCTGCGAAGCGCCGCATGGGAATTTGTTTGTTCATCGCTTCAAGCGACGCTTCAGTGAGGCCCGACGTCATTTCCGTCAATACGAGCCCGGGTATGACGAGGTTGGCAGTGATCGCCTTCGGCGCCAATTCAATTGCCAGCGCTTTGGTCAGCCCCGACAACCCTGCCTTAGAGGAGGCGTAAGCGGCGTCACCAGGGAAACCCCGGAAACCGACAACGGCGCCCACATTGATAATCGCGCTGCCCTCCTCCATATGCGCCAGAGCCGCTCTCGCCATGTTCATCGCACCGGTCAAATTAACCTGTAATACCTCTTGCCAGGCGTCATCAGCTAGCCGCTTTACCTTGCCCCCGCGATGCACCCCGGCGTTATTGACCAACGTGTCGACACGGCCGAATCGTGCAATGACCGCATCCATAGCGGCAGACACCGACTCTGGGTTCGCCACATCACACTGCACCCCTATGGCGTCAACGCCCAGTTCCTCCGCTAGCGTGAGAACCGACTCGCCCCGCGCGATTAAGGCAACGCGCGCTCCACTCTCGGATGCCACTCGCGCGATAGACGCGCCGATGCCCCGTGACGCGCCGGTCACTACCCACACTTTACCGCCAGACATACTACAATCTCCTAATTGGCGCTTTACGGCGCCACACAACTGAGCAATTTTTTATCAGCCGCGTTGCTTGTTTGCGTCTAGCAAGTTTAAACTAGCGGCCCAATTTGGCAAGCCTAGTCCCAGCACCCGTTTAAAAAAGAGGGTGATCGGCACGTACTGCCAACGACATTTCGACTCCGAGGAGGTAAAGGCTGTGTGGTCTTTTGAAACAGATCCTGAATTTCAAGCGCAATTAGATTGGATAGACACGTTCACGCGTGAAGAAATTGAACCCCTTGATTTGGTCTTTCGCGAGCCCGGCGATCCTTGGGATCCGACATCCCCCGCTTTTAAGGCAATGGAACCACTGAGAGAAATCGTCAAAGAAAAGCGCCTGTGGGCCTGCCACCTAGAACCCGAGCTCGGCGGCCAGGGGTATGGACAAGTCAATCTCGGATTGATGAATGAGATCCTCGGTCGCAGCCGTTTTGGCCCCAGCGTCTTTGGCTGTCAGGCGCCCGATTCTGGCAATGCCGAAATCCTCGCAAAATTTGGCACGCCAGAGCAGAAGACCAAATACTTACAACCACTGCTCAACGCGGAAATCGCCTCTTGCTATTCGATGACAGAGCCACAAGCCGGCGCAGACCCGGGCGAATTTTTGTGTACCGCCACGCGTGACGGCAACGAATGGGTCATTAATGGCGAAAAATGGTTTGCCTCTCATGCCCGGTTCTCTGCGTTCCTACTGGTAATGGTCGTGACCGACACCGAAGCGCCCATTCACCAAGGTGCATCGATCTTTTTAGTCGAGCAAGGTACGCCCGGCATGGACATCATCCGCAACTCTGCGGTCGGTCCTTATGTCGAGCAAGGTGATGGCGTTCACGCTTATATTTCTTTTAAGGACTGCCGGGTTCCCGCGCACAATCTACTCGGAGAAGAGGGACAAGGCTTTCATGTCGCACAAACACGACTGGGTGGCGGGCGAGTCCACCATGCCATGCGCACCGTGGGTGTGATTCGTAAAGCACTCGATATGATGTGCGAGCGAGCAGTCAGTCGTCGCACCAAGGGTGAATTGCTGGCAGACAAGCAAATGACACAAGAAAAAATCGCCGACGCTTACACCATGATGATGCAGTATCGTCTTCACGTGCTCTATACCGCGTGGCTGATAGACAAGCACAAGGAGTACAACCGCGAAGTGCGTAAAGAGATCGCTGCCATTAAAGCGGCAACACCCAAGGTACTGCTAGAGATCGTCTCGAGAGCAATGCATTTGCACGGCAGCTTAGGCAGTTCCGACGAGACACCACTGGCTCACATGTGGGCCAACATTCCCGAGCTGGGAGTGGTTGATGGCCCTACCGAAGTGCATAAGATTGCGGTGGCCAAAGCAGTGCTGAGACATTATTCACCGCATGATGCGTTATTCCCGAGCTACCACACGCCGACGCTGCGAGAGGCGGCACTTGAGAAGTACGGCCATTTTTTAACGGCAGTGTGAGTCAAACTGCCGGCTGATAACGATCCGCCGGCAGCCTGACAAATACGCTATGGTTAGCATCGAAAGAGGCCTATTCGATGATGAAAACGCGAACACTCCAGCTGATGCTAGTCGTCAGCGCATTTGGCAGCCCTCTCGCCAGTGCCATAGAGCAGGGCGAAGCCCTTTACGCTGAGCACTGTGCGACCTGTCATGCGGTTTCTTTGAGGGGGTCAGCTCACGGCGCTTCACTAACAGGCCCCGCCTTCACCGCGAGGTGGGCGCATCAAGACGCCCAGACGCTGCTGTCTTATCAAATGAGTGAGATGCCTCCCGGCCAAGCAGACACGCTCTCCCCTGCGCAGCACGCTGAGATCCTGCAACACGTGGTGACCCAATCGAGCCTACCCGCAGATTCGCTAATGAGGACATCGGTCGCTGACTTAACAGCAGCAGAGACACCTGACGCCGTCGAGTTCTCTGGCGCCGGGAGCGTCATGGATCTTGCGCGTAACGCGGGTCAGTATGAAGCCAAAAGCGTGGCTGACTTTCGCCCCGTTAGTACCGCGGAATTGAATCGGCCCGATGACGGCGATTGGCTCAATTGGCGACGCACCCTTGATGGTCATGGGCACAGCCCTCTGACGACGATTAACACGACGACGGTGAGCACACTCGGCCTACAGTGGGCCATCGCCATGCATGCTGGCAGCAATCAACCGACTCCTCTCGTTCGAGATGGCGTGATGTTCCTGACACATCCCAACAACAAAATCCAGGCGATAGAGGCGGATACGGGGGAACTGATTTGGGAGTATCAATACGCCTTCCCACCCGCATCGAAAATGCTAGGCGGGCCGACCCGCAACATTGCGCTATGGGATAACAAGGTGTTTCTGGCCACCTACGATGCGGCGCTCGTCGCGGTCGATGCAGCGACCGGTGAGCAGCTCTGGCGCACCCAGAAAGCGGACTACCGTGAAGCCTTTACCCACAGTGCGGGACCCATCGTTGCCAATGGCGTTGTGGTGAGTGGCATCAATGGCTGCGAGCTGTTTACGGAAGATGGTTGCTTTATCACGGGCCATGACCCCGACACGGGTGAGGAATTATGGCGCACCTCCACACTCGCGTTGCCCGATACGCCCGAATACGCCACATGGGGTGACGTGTCACCGGATCGGCGCGGTGGCGGTGATATCTGGATTACAGGATCCTATGACCCCGCATTAGATCTGATTTACTTTGGCACTTCCCAGCCCAAGCCATGGGCCGCCCCTAGCCGTGGCATGTCGGTAGAGGACGCCGCGCTCTACACCAATTCGACCCTTGCGCTGAAACCTAAAACCGGAGAACTGACGTGGTATTTCCAGCACATTCCCGGGGAAACGATCGATATGGAAGTGGGCTTTGAACGCATCCTCGCTGACATCGACGGCGTACCAACGTTATTAACCGTTGGAAAAGACGGCATTTTATGGAAGCTCAACAGACAGACTGGCGATTACATCGATTTGCTCGATACGATGGATCAAACCATTTTTGAGGTCGACAGGAAGGCGGGAACACTCGCCTACCGGTCCGACATTGCCGGTGCACAGATTGGCGATACCTATACTGCCTGCCCTGGTATCTATGGCGGCCACAACTGGCAGTCGGGCACCTATGACTCAAAGAGACACCTTTTATTCTTGCCGGTGCACCAACTGTGCTCTGATATGACACCCCGCGAAGTCGATCTCGGCCCCGGTGGCGGCGGCTATGGCGCCGACGTCGCGACCTACCCCATGCCAGGCAAAGAGGACAAAGCGGGCGCACTCCTTGCGATTGACGTGCGCACGATGACCATCAAATGGCGGGTAGAGCAACCCGCACTGTTTTTAAGCGGCGCGGTTTCCACAGACGGAGAGGTGCTCTTCATTGGTGATCTTGATCGGTATTTCCAAGCCTTTGATATCAATACGGGCGAGAAGCTATGGTCGACACGACTGCCCGCACCTGCCCATGGCTATCCCATCACCTATCACGCTAACGGTGAGCAGTTCGTTGCCATCCCAACGGGCATTGGCGTTTTCAGAGCGCTGACCGCTGTCATCTTTCCCGATATCTATCAGCCCCCAGATGGCCAGGGGCTGTATGTGTTCGGACTTAACCGCTAGCGCGGCTTCACTCCACCCCGGTCCGTCCCGCTTCGCGCTTCATCGGCTCATATTCAGCAAATGCCGGTGGCGCAGCGGTAGACCCTGTGGTCGCTCCTGCGTCAACCGTCAAGGTCAGGCCACTGGTGTACCCCGACTCATCGCTGGCCAGCCACAGCGCCGCATTGGCAACATCTTGCGCCAACCCAGCGCGCCCCCTCAGCGGGGAACCCTCAGCAAGTGCTGCAATCGTCTCGTCGAGTTTTTGATGATCACCAGTGAGCACATCTGCAACCATGGGAGTGGCCATGCCGGCGGGGGCAATACAGTTGACCCGCACACCACAGGAGCCCACCTCTGCCGCTAAGTTTTTGGTCATGCCCACCACAGCATGCTTGGCGGCTGCATAAGCGTGAGGACCCAGACCGCCCATGACCCCCGCAGTGCTCGACATGCTGATAATCGAGCCCGAACCAGCGACTTTCATGTGGCGACTGGCATGCTTCATGCCGTAGAACACACCATTAAGCATAATATCGATGGTTAACTTCCACTCTGCCGCGGGCGTTGTCGACATGGGGCCAACAGCCCCTACGATACCCGCGCAATTGAACATGATGTCGATACCACCATATTGCGACACCGCAGTTTCCACTAGCGCTTCGACCTGCTGCTCATCGGTAACATCACAGTGACAAAACGTCGCATGCTCAGCACCACCCAGCGCCTCTGTCAGAGAAGCACCCAGCTCATCTTGAATATCCCCTAATACAACCCGCGCACCTTGCTCGACGAAAGTTTTGGCCGTCGCAGCGCCAATACCACTTGCCGCGCCAGTAATGACGGCCACCTTATTTGCCAATCTTTGATCCATCGTTGCTTCCTCAATCGTGTTATTCGTTTTCAATTTAGCCTGCTGTTGCTTACCCGTTGCCATCCGTTACAACAGGTCGCAAGTTACACCTGATCACACTTTACAGCGGGCACAGGACGGAAGATCTCAGTCCGCTTCTGGCTTAGTCAAACGAGTCCCAGGGAACCCGTTAAAGTGATGAATAACAACCTCCCTCTCGACCATCTTCCACACGCCGCCACGACGCTCAAACCGATCTCGGTAGGTCGCGCCAACAAAGGTTGCATCAGTGTTGTCCGTCAATAGGCCCATACAGTCAACATCGCAGATACCGGTGGCCGCGTCAGGTGAGCTGAATTCGACCACCAAATTAGAGGTCACGTGCTGGGATTGTTCCCATGCGGGCCACAGCACCTCGTGGATAGCCTGATGAATACCGTCATGCCCACTAAAATCGCCAAACGGCGGGCCGATTTTCCACACGCAGTCATCCCACCAGATCGAGAGAAATCGGGCGTAATCGCGCTTATCAAAACCATGGCAGTAGTTACTGACCAGATCCTCAATCAGGCCTCGGCTTTCGAGGCGATCGATCTTTGCTGCTATTTCATCCGTCACTGAGAAATCCCCCTCTTGTCTCCACTCACTATGCGCTCGCTGGTCACCCGCTATTCAGTGCGCGCGTGCCACTCAGCTTTTAGATCGATTGTCGCACCCTGAAAACCCATTGGCGCAATTGATTTCCAGACGGCTTGCATCACTGCGACAATGCCCGCGTCACATATTTCGGATTTTCTTTTCGACCTGCCGGCGTGTTGTCCGCCCATCTCACAGGGGTTGCTCCCCACGCCGCTGCCGCGCCCTCTTTGAGCCGACCATATAGCGTTGTTCTCTGGCGGGGAAGTCGATTGCAGCTGCGGATGGCTTCCTGCATATCAGGCGGCGTCCACACCTGGCCATGAGTTGCGCCAGCCGCTCGCGTAATACTTTCGTTAATCAATGCACCGCCCAAATCATTAGCGCCCGCGGACAACATCTGCAGCGCGCCCTGATGACCGAGCTTCACCCAGGAGGCCTGGACATTGGGAATCGCGTGTCCCAAGGTCAGCCGCAGCACCGCATGCATCAATAACGCCTCACGCCATGTCGGACCAGGCCTCGACCCCCCTCGACGATAAATCGGCGCACCTGCACTGACAAAGGGAAGCGGTACCACTTCCGTAAAACCTCCGGTGCGTTGCTGCAACGCCAATACTTGACGCCAGTGCCGCACCCATGAAGGCGCATCATCGACGTGCCCAAACATGATTGTCGCGGTACTGCGCAATCCCACACCGTGTGCCTGCTCCATAATATCGAGCCACCGCTGCGAGGTGACCTTGTCAGGACACAAAATACTGCGCACCCCCTCATCAAGCACCTCGGCTGCAGTGCCGGGCATAGACCGCAAGCCCGCGTCCTTCAGCATTTCCAAGAAGCGGGCCACTGGCAGCTGCAAAGTTGCCGCACCTTGGTCGATCTCGAGAGGGGAAAACGCATGAATATGGATATCGGGCGCAGCCTCTCTCACCGTCCGCACAATATCGAGATAGGTCTGTCCGGTGTAATCCGGATGGATACCACCTTGTAAACAGACCTCTGTGGCACCTAACGACGCCGCTTCCTGGACTCGTCGGTGAAGTTCTGCCGCGTCAATATCGTAAGCAGCGCGTGCAACTTCTACATCGCCGCCCCCTTTCGAAAAAGCACAAAACCGACAGCTGTATTGACAGACATTGGTGTAATTGATGTTGCGGTTCACCACATAAGTGACCTCGTCACCCACTTGCGTCTGGCGCAGCGTATCTGCCGCCGAACACACCGCATCAACCTCTGCACCGCGCGCAGAAAACAACGCCAACATGGCATTGTCGTCCACTGCTTCACCCCGCAGGCAGGCTTTGATCGCCTCAGCAACCGGCGCTGAAACGCCGCCTTCATTCGATCGCAAATAAGGAACCGGTGGCGTACTAGACTCACCCGCGCGCCAGTCATCCTCTCGTGCTAGACCATCCGCATCAGCGAGTTCCAGTGCAACAGGCCGGATCGCTGGATCCATCCACGCAGGTTCGCGTAAATACCCTGGATAAACGGTCAACCGAGGCAATAGCTGTTTACTGCGCTCTGCCGTCGCGGCACGCAACGCAGACAAGCTGGGCCACGGTGCCTCGGGGTTCACGTAATCGGGGGTCAGTGGCGACACGCCCCCCCAGTCGTTAATCCCTGCATCGATGAGCTCCCCTAGCTGTCCGGAATTGAGGTTGGGCGGCGCCTGAATGCTAATCTCAATCGGCAATATCGCTCTCGCCTGTGCAATCGTCCAGATCATCTCAGCGAGTTCGAGATTGTCAGTGCCCGCCATTTTCGTGCCTGCTTTGGCGCAAAAATTCTGGATAATCACTTCCTGAATATGGCCGTAACGCTCGTGCAGTCGGCGAATGCCGCGCAAATCCTTTAGCCGCTCTTCGCGGGTCTCACCAATCCCCACTAGCAAGCCTGTCGTCATGGGTATCTTGAGCGCACCGGCTCTCGCCAACGTCAGCCAACGTCGCCACGGTGCCTTATCGGGCGATCCGTAATGAGGCCCTCCTTTCTCGCTGAGTCGAACTGCGCCGCTCTCCAACATCAGGCCCATCGATGCGGCATAAGGCCTGAGCTGGGTCAATTCGTTTCGACTCATGGTGCCTGCATTAATGTGAGGCAAAAGGCCGGTTTCGGTCACAATGCGTTCTGCTACGGTAGCGACATAATCGACCGTGCTCACGTACCCTGCCTCGGCCAGCCACTCTCTGGCGGCGCGGTAACGCAACTCCGGCTTCTCGCCCAGCGTCAGCAGTACCTCTCGGCAGCCAGCACGCGCGCCCGATCTCACTGTCTCGAGAATGTTATCGATCGGTAAGTAAAGGTTCTCTAGCTGCGACGGTGTCTTGGCAAACGTGCAGTAGTGGCAAACATCCCGGCATAACTGCGTCACGGGAATGAATACTTTAGGACTATAGGTAATGCGGGCGCCGTAGTGCTGATCGCGCAATCTCCGCGCGCGCGCAGAGCCGTCGTCGGTGTCGTGAACAACAACGCCTATCGCTCGCACCTCCGATATCGGTGCGCCATACCGCTCAATCTGATCTGCCCCCATAGGATTCCTATTTTACAGTGTTACCAGTGACTTTGAATAGCATTTGAGATCAAAGTTAAGATTCCCACGTCAGTGATTGGTCAAAATAAAAGCGCGCGGCGATCGATTGCGCGCAAGACTGCTGCACGCGACCCAAGATCTGCATCACAACGGTTAGCATCATCTAGATATCCTGGCACCACATCACGGTACTGCCCCCCAGACCAGCGGCTTCCACGCTGAGCAGCGACAGGTCCTCAGGCGAATCAATGTCGGTTGCAATGCCCGATGCTTGCACCGCTTCCCAGGAAGCACCCAAGGTCATGGCCGCTTCGCGATGACGGGCAAAACTTCGCTCACCAAACGACAACGCCAACGGTGTATCACGCGGCATCAACAGCGCATTCGTGCCGATCGAAGTTTGATCAGGACACAGGACAACGTCGACGCGTGAGGCCGCTGAAATCACCCTGGTTATGTCAACTCGCTGCAAAAAAGGCAGGTCTCCATGAATCAGCAATACGCTTTCGCACTCGGCTTTCGTCAGTGCCGCAGTGAGGGCACTGTTGAGGCCCTTCACTGCCAAGGCCGATTCCTGCCAAAGACAGAGATGAGGGTCTGCAAACTGTGCCACTGACCATCCCTCACCGCACACAATCGAGACTTTGTCGATTTCAGGATGCGACCGCAATTGCGACAGCACGTCGTCTGCCATCGCCATCACCAGTGACTGCCGTGCGACCTCGGAGAGCACACCCGCCAGGCGTTGCTTGGTCGACGATAAAGATTTCAGCGGGACGATCGCCTCAATCCCCATCACGACTCACTCGCAAGATCCGCTCGGCAAATTGCCGCGCACGCTCTGGGTCACTCATGACCGTGTCGGTCACGACAATGTTGGGGTGCGTCACGCGCATCGTATCAGCGAGCTCATGGTCTCGCTCGTCCCATACCCACACATCGATCAAACCAGGATAACGATCAGACATCCATTGCATCCAGCCGGCCGCCGACACTGACAATCCCAGCTCAGACATTATTTTCGCCGCAGGGCCTTTCAGCGCTTGCCCTTCCACGATCGGCGAGACAGCAATCACACGCCGAGCGCGCGTTTTTAGCAAGTTCGGCATGCCGGGCACGTCGAGAATTGGCGCTAGGCTTAAAAAGGGATTTGATGGGCCCAACACGACGTCGACCCCTCGACCTACAGCGTTCTCCAGTAGGCTAACCAGCGGCAAGGCGGGTTTGGCCGCCTCGATCCCCTCGTATCGAACCGCTATAAGATGAGGCTCACATCGATGTTTAACAAAATACTCTTGAAACGCCATCTCGCCTTCGGAGGTGATCACCCGTGTTCGCACCCGATCCTCGGTTGCCGGCATGATCGATGCCGCCGAAGTCACGCCTAATCGACGCGCCAATACCGCCGTCACTTCACAAAGGCCCAGTCCGTCTGCCAGCAACGCGGCGCGAATGAGGTGAAGCGCTAGATCTTTGTCCCCTAACTGGAACCAATCGGGGCCCCCTAGCTTGCTGAGCTCGGCAAAAACACCCCAGCTTTCTGCTTCACGACCCCAACCTCGCACCGGGTCAATTTGTTGCGATAGTGCATACAGGACGCTGTCGGTATCGGGACAGATCGCTAATCCGAAATGCTCAAAATCATCACCGGTATTGGTGACCACGCTGAACCGATCACCGGCCGTCGCAGCGTGTAACCCAGCCGCT
>Ga0206677_10000759_pt1 | contig 30610 bp, 24 predicted proteins | sample M130m12015metaG_FD_155475 | JGI IMG/M metagenome (GOLD analysis project Ga0206677, IMG submission 155475) | Ammonia-oxidizing marine archaeal communities from Monterey Bay, California, United States - M1 30m 12015 | ecosystem: Environmental > Aquatic > Marine > Intertidal zone | place: USA...
AAATTGGGATTGTGTTGAGTTAAACGATGCAATGATTCAATCGTTGAAAAATCATTTCAATGGACAGAACGGTGTTGCTAGTTGGGATTCGTTGGCAAATGGTGCAGGACAACACTCCTGTGACCAAGTTTTAGATTCTGATTCTGACTTGTTATTCAATCTTGAAGAGGAAGATTATGGTACAGATCCAACCGAGCCAGATTCCGATGGAGATTTACTAGACGATATTCATGAGATTTCAAATTCAACAATATCTGTGATGAGGGCTACTGGGCAAAACTGTGGTCTAAGTCTTTTAGACCCAATCATTAGAGATGCTCCTTTCGCTGATGAAGCCCGAGAGAATGGTCTTGCTTGGTTCAAGGAAGACATGGATGGAGATGGCCTACTGAATGGGCCTTCCGACTGGGATACAGACGGTGACGGGATGCCTGATGGTTTCGAATTCTGTTTTGGTGACGTCAATGACCATCCTAAAATGCAAACTAATCCGAAAAATCCAACCTTGGCCTTCCAGCAGTTGTTGAATCCAGCAAACAGTTCCGATGGATATGGCGATTGGGATGAAGATGGTATGAATAATATCGAAGAATACCAAGTCGCAATTGCATTTGGAGAAGATAAGTTCACTTCTCCTTGGCATGCTGACACAGATGAAGATGGAATGCCAGACGGTTGGGAAGCGGTAAACGGCCTAGATCCGAGAGATGGTTCCAACGGAGATATTGATTCAGACCGTGATGGATATGACGCTGACAAAAATGGTATGGTCACCTTCTCAACCCTTGAAAATGCAGCACTCGTTGTTGCTATTGATGTTGAACTTGATGACTGGGTAAGTGTTAACGAAACTGTTGCACGTGCTAGAATTACATTATCTGGAGGCAATCAGCAAGTTATTGCGCTAGTAGCGCCAGTAGAGGGCTATGTTTACTCGATTAACGTGGAAGTTGGAGATACTATTGAGAGCCGTCTTGACGTTTGGATTGAAATCGTCGAATTGGATGAAATGTTCACCAATCTAATGGAATACAATGCTAGAGATTCTGATGGTGATGGAATAATCGATGGTCGTTCAACAGATCCTCTCAATCCAGATACCGATGGTGATGGTTTGAAAGATGGTATTGAAGTAATTGGTTGGGACATCTTAGTCGTTAACCGTGGAGTTCAGAATGTTCGTGTCACCTCAGATCCTGGCCTATGGGACACAGATGAAGATGGTCTTTCTGATTTCAAGGAATTCAATGATGTATGTGAAACTGGTTCAAATGCTTCAAACGCAGATACCGATGGTGATGGTCTAGGAGACCAGGCAGAAGCATTGAATGGATTCTCTTGGTACGGTGAAGATTACTTCACCAGCCCATGTATGTACGATACAGATAACGATGGACTCGAAGACGGTGAAGAAGTAATTCTTGGACAGGATAATTTCCTAACCCATGCTAATAATTCCGATACTGACAATGACGGCTTGATGGACGGTTATGAAGTTCTATTCGTTCCAAGACCTTTCCAAAACCCGACTAATCCTCTGATTAATGATACAGATAGCGATGGAATGCTTGATGGATGGGAAATGCAAGTGGAATCTATTGAAGATAACACGAAATCTCACTCACTCTGGATTTCAACCGACTTATGGCTCCCTCCTGGATGCGATTCCATGATTGAGTGTGGTTTGGATTCTGGTGGCTATGTTTGGAAGAGTTGGTTAGGTGGATTCATCCTAGAAAAGAAATACGAAATTCATGAAATGAACATGACTAATTTCGCAGTTCCATCAAACTCCAAATGTAATTGTAACGGAAGGTGGGCATTAGATCCATCTGAAGGTTCGATGAAGGATGATACTTATGATATCGACAACGATACTCTAGCAAATGGAGCAGAGGCACCTGACAGATGGGATACAAACCCTGTTGATGACGATACTGATGGCGATCTACTACCTGATGGCTGGGAAGTAAAATACTCTGAGCAAGCTTTGATTTTAGGCTTGGTAGATAATTCTACAACAAGTGCTAACGGTGCTCGTGGTGTAATGGATCCTGCTCTCAAAGATTCGGATGCAAACGGTATTGATGATGGAATGGAAGACCCGGATAATGATGGATTAAACCGAACAGGACTAATTGCCAAGTATTGCCCTTCCTACGAGGACCCACAATCTAGTAATTGTCACATAGACCCTGACTCTCCTGATGGAAAATTGTTTTACGATAACCTAGAGAATTATACCAGTTACGAGGAGTTCATAAACGGAACTAATCCGATTTCAAATGACAGTGACGGCGATGAATGGGATGATGGACCTGAAGTATTCTATCAAGACCATGATGATGACGGAATGGCTACTGGATGGGAATATTACTTTAATTTCGATCCGTTTGACGGAGTCGACAGAATGGCTGACAGAGACGGTGATGGTCATCTAAATTATTGTGAATACAAGTGGGATACCAACCCTAATGACATAAACAGCTTCCCTGGTCAAGGCCAACTTTGTAATGCGTTTGAGGAGTAAGGTAGATGAGGCCTCTAACGAAGTCCAGCCTCACGTTGGTTTCGATATTACTTCTTTCCACATGCTTGACTACAGGTAGTTCGCTTTCTACAAATGATGCTGGTGAATTGACCAGTACTTTGGAAGATGGTCAGTGGGTAAACAATACACTGGTTGTAAATGGAACTACTACATTCGAGCCACAAAACGCAAAGTGGATTTTGTTTGATATCGACGATCTATACGGAGAATGGAGTGTGCTACGCAGTGGAGAGTTCTTTAGCGAAGTATCCCCAGTTGATTTGGGTGTTTGGAATTGGTCGATTACAATTGATGTTCAAGGATTAGAATGTACTTGTTGGCTAGAAGTAAGTCAGCCGGATGGACTACAACGTGCAATTCTAAATCGTATTGTGTTCATTGGAAATGGTCCTCATGACCCTATATTGTCGCCTAAGCACGACTCATCAATAATTCTCGATGAACCCGTATTGATCTCCACTCTGGGACTCCTATCCGAAGGATCATTGGCTGAATCAAATATTATCTTGTCATGGTGCCATGCTCCGAATGGAGCATGTGATGAAGATATATTTTCGACTGAGGTTAATGCTACATGGAGTATTCAAGATGGTCAAAACATCGGCTCTTTTCTGATTGATGCAGATGAATTGGAATTGTATGATGGGACATGGGAGTTTACATATATTTTACAGGATAAATTTCTTAGAAAATCTCCTCACGTATCTGTGAGGGTTTTTGTTGACCAGACAAATCCTGAATCTATTCTGATAAGTCCTAGCAAGGCATCAGAAGGTGACACAATAATAATCGATGGTAGTGATTCTAGAGATGGAGTCTGGAGTTCTAACCTTCAAGGAGTCTGGTACATCAATCAGCCCGATGGTTCAATGAGAGTGGCCGATCAATCTGAAACTAATGGTCTGGTACTGACATTGAACCCGACACAGTCTGGCAATTATTCAGTTCAACTAAATGTACTAGATATGGTTGGTAGGATGTCGAGTTCACAAGTTACTATCGAAGTGGAAAATATTGACCCAATATTGGAGATTTTTTTAGATGGTAATGAAGATAACAACCCTAATTCTATACAGTTGTTAGAAGATGATAATCTAAAATTATCTGCAATTGCCCATGAGACTGGTAATGACTACGAGACACTAGTTTACGAATGGTACCTTAATGACAAATTTATCTCAAATGATAAGATAATCGAGGTGTCAAAGCTAGATGTTGGAACTCATGAGTTAAGGTTGGTAATAACTGATGATAATGGAGCTACTGACAGCCATGAGATGGACATTATTGTTGACGCAGATTCAAATGTTGATGATAAAGAAATCAACTTTTTAGCCATTTTACTAATTGTAGTAATTCTTGGAGGTATAGTTCTAATTTCAAAGAGGATGCGATTAAGTGAAAATGAAACATCATCCATGCCAAAATGGAATCAATCACCAAAGTTTGAGTCTTCAGATGTTAGAGATTCTGACATGAATGGATCTGATTTGTGGGATGACTCAAATGCCTCCGTAGGAGGCAAGGACTGAAATCTCAGTCCCTACACCGCCTAAGCATGTGGGATGATTCACTACAGGCTGTGGGCGCTGAACCTGCTTCAATTGGTAATGATGAATATCGTGCAAGACAATCACGACTATTCTCTCAACTTCGTCCAAATGACCTACTGATTATTACAGCACCTCATGAATCTACAAGGTCTAATGATGTACATTATCCGTACAGAACTAGTAGTGAGATGATGTATCTCTGTGGATGGGATGACCCAGAAGCAGTCTTCTGTGCGTTCAATGACGATGGCGAATGGAAATCAATATTATTTGTCCAACCAAAAGATGTATTGAAGGAGATTTGGGAAGGCCGCAGGCCTGGTACTGAAGGGGCTGTTGAAGATTGGCCAATCGATATATCATATGGGCATAATGAATTGGAAGAGAAGTTATCACAACTACTTGTTCAGTGCTCTAGAGTATTTGTTAAGATGGGTGTGGATGAAAATGTGGATTCTTTAGTTGAGCATGAGATGAAACGTAATACTCGTGCAAGGCAAAAGTTTGGCACAGGTCCAGTAAGCATTGTTGACCCCTCTGCACAAATAAATGAGTTGAGGCTCAGGAAATCAGAAGGTGAAATAGCATTGATGCGACATTCTGCAAGGATAGCCAGCCAAGCCCACATTCAAGCGATGGCTAATACTAAGCCAGGTGTTGGCGAATGGCAATTAGAAGGAATTATTGAAGGCCTGTTCAAGTATTGTCGCTCTTCAGGTATTGCCTACCCTTGCATTATTGGCAGTGGCGATAATGCTACAGTTCTACACTACACTGTTAATGATGACACTTGCGAAGATGGTGAAGTATTGTTAATCGATGCAGGCTGTGAATACAATGGCTATGCTTCAGATATTACCCGCTCATGGCCAGTCAATGGAAAGTTTAGTGATGCACAAGCAGAGATTTATCAAATCGTTTTAGATTCACAATTAGCTGCAATTGATGAATGCCGAGTTGGTAATTCATACGATGCACCACATATTGCAGCAAGAAGAGTCCTCGCTGAAGGTTTGATCAAACTTGGCGTGATTAATCAAGACTTGGAAGATGCCTTGTCTGTAGATGGTGAATTGAATACATGGTACATGCACAATACTGGGCACTGGCTAGGTTTGGATGTTCATGATGTTGGTATTTATCGTCCAGACGGAGAAGCTCGTTTACTGGAAGAGGGAATGGTTCTGACTGTCGAACCAGGGCTATACTTTGGTGCATGGAGACCAGATGTTGATTGCCCAGAAAGATATGCCAATATCGGAATTCGAATCGAAGACGATGTATTAGTTACTAGGGATGGTCCCGATGTATTATCCAGTGATTGCCCAAAAACAATTGCTAATATTGAATCAATTGTAGGAACCGCATGAGTGGTAACTATGTCCTGGAGCGATATTCTTACATCCCACATGTCGAGTGGTGACCGTTTGTCACCTGAAGATGCAGTAGTTTTGTATCGTGATGCACCACTTCATGCACTTCGTAATGCAGCAAACCAAAGGCGTATCGAGATTAACGGTAATGAAGAGGTCACATACCTAATCGATCGTAATATCAACTACACCAATATATGTACAATAAATTGTCAATTTTGCTCATTTTATCGCCCTCCCGGTCACGATGAAACCTATACTCAAACAATAGATGAAATTAGTGAAAGAGTTAGTAAACTAGAGGAAATAGAGGGTACTAGAATACTAATGCAAGGAGGAGTCAATCCCGATCTTGGTATTGAATACTATACTAATTTGATTAAATCATTGAGAGAAAGACATCCTACAATTGCATTAGATTGTTTTTCTCCAATCGAGATTGAAGGAATTGCTGAAGTTACAGAATCGTCAACTCTAGAAGTTCTCGAAAAACTGAAACTGGCAGGAATGCACGGTCTTCCTGGTGGAGGTGCAGAAATGCTTGTCGATGACGTCAGAAAAGATGTGTCACCGAAAAAAGGAGCTCCTGCTAATTGGCTTCGAGTAATGTCAGAGGCTCAATCACTTGGTTTAATCACCAGTGCAACAAACGTTTTTGGTTTCGGTGAAGTCTTTGAAGATAGAATCGAACACATGAGAAGAATTCGTGAACTTCAAGACGAAAGTATAGACAAATATTCCAATGGTTTCACATCATTCATCGCTTGGCCGGTACAATTGGAAAACAATACCTATGGGAAAAGGAACAAAGGTAGAAACAAGTTTGAACTTGGTGCAGGTCCAAGTGAATATCTTCGCCATATTGCCATCTCTCGTCTATTCCTAGACAACATAATGCACATCCAAGCATCTTGGCCTACGATGGGGTTATCCATCGCACAGATGGCCTTATTGGGCGGTGCGGATGATGCAGGGTCTACCATGATGGAAGAAAATGTAGTTTCAGCTTCTGGTACCGAAAAGATGGAAGCAAGTGAAATCGAATTGCAAGATGCAATTGTAAGAGCAGGGTTTAGACCGCGTCGAAGGAATTCAAGGTATGACGTACTGGAAACACCTTCTCCACTGACCAATCGTGAGCAATTGGCAGCTCCGCCTCCGTCTCAATTTTGATCGTACCATACCAACCAAATGTTGGCTCTAATCTCGCGGCTTCCACCATTCGTGTCCTGTGGAACATACTCTTGGCCGTTGAACAATCCTTTGTATTGCAAATTATTGGTCGATGAATTATCTACCCAATCCGTGATGTCGTATGTCCATTGTTTGACATCCTGTCCTGCACACCAACCGGCTCTACCATACGGCCAGGTTCCATATTGATTTGCTACAACTCCATCATCGACTAATTTCTCACAACCTTGATTATCTCCAATAATTGGATGCCATTCATATGCATGGTTTTGATTTAGGTAGTAATGGTGCTCATGGTCGCAGAATTCAGCACAATTTGCTTGGTCCTGATTGAAACCATGTCCAGTAATTGTTGCAACAATTTTCACACGATGATAATCGGTTAGTGCAGTGAAGTTGTGTTGACGTTTATACTGTGACTCATTGTTGTACTGTCCCTTAAATTGTCCGCCAGTAAAAACCTGTTCTCCACTGATGCTTCTTTCACCAACATCCCAGTCTGAGAATAGCAATTTGATCGTCATCATTCCCTTATTTGCACCTTGATACTTGAAATTCCTAACATCATTATCTTCCAACATGAACATGTATGGGGTGATATCGGTTAGCCAACGACCTTCTCGGCCATATGTTGTGATCCAGCGCATGTATTCAGTTCCACAAACACTTGAATTGTCACGATTACAGATTTTCATGTAAGCTAAGTAATCCCATTCATGGCAACCACCATAGGTTCCATCACCCTTAGAATAACGGTTTCTTCTATCTTCGCAAGCATGTTCGTGGAACACTTCGAGAGTGTCATAAGTGCTGATATTATTTGGCAGATTAATACTGACATTTTGGTATGTTGAAGTGTATCCCCCTTGCCAACCTCCACTGTGCCATGTTTCATCTACAATGGTTACTGCATGCACATTAGGGTCACTTTCCCTAACTTCAGTAGGGTATTCGTAATTGTACATCCTAGCTTCATATGCCCAGTGTGTAATGTCATTTGTGGAACTCGTCCATGCATAAATTGAACCAATTTCTCTGGCTCTTTGGAAACGGTCGATTCCGTAATAGAATGAATTCCAATTACTGATTAAATCACCTAAACCTCCACCTGCAGTAGACATGTCTTGGTCAATGTAGTGGATTCGATCTTGCCACTTCAATTCTTCATCTGGATTTAATGCATTTTGAACTGCATTTTGTCTTCCAATCACATCGTTGTGGTATGAATTATCAAATGAGCCATAGAATATGTGTGCATTATCTGGCAACTGCCTGATCATTGAACCAGGACTCTTAGTCCAGTCTGCACTATTGCCATTCCCTGAACTATCTGTATATTTGAATAAAAATATGTACACATCTTCACCATTCCATTCATTTCTAAACGACCATGTTCCATCTAATGTTGGAACAGAGAAATGAGCTACAGTGTCCATCCGGCCATTTCCATGACCGGTTTCTGTCCAATCCACTGGAAGTTGGTAAACTGCACAACCTGCATTATCGGGTGTCCACTTAGGTTCAGTTTGTGAACAATTGTCGACATTAGAGAATATACCATCACCATCCAAATCCGCACATCCAACAGCATTGACAATATTTCCAACAGGAGTACCAGGGCAAGAATCATCAGAATCCATGGTTCCATCAGAATCAGAATCTCTTTCAGTTGCATCACATCCTCGTTCATCAACATCTTGTGCATCAAGTGGCGACCTTGGACATTCATCAAGAATGACTCCAGTTTCATTGACATCATTCACTCCGTCCGAGTCATCATCCTCATCTTCAGATGAGTCTTGACATCCATCACCATCATAATCGAATTCAGAATTGCTATACCAATTTGAGATACCTCTCCAGCATGAATCATCGGTGTCGTTAACTTGATCATTGTCGTCATCTAGGTCCTCTGAAAGATCTCGACATCCGTCACCATCCCAATCAGTATATGGTTTGGATTCCCATCCTATTTCTCCGGTTGGACATGAATCATATGTGTCATCGATACCATCATTGTCATCGTCATTATCCTCTGAGGAATCAGAACAACCATCTCTGTCATAATCGTTTTCTGCATTGCTAATCCATCCTATTTCTGAAGCACAATCATCATCAATGTCTGGAATTAAATCATTGTCGTCATCACGGTCCTCTTCGAAGTCGTGACATCCGTCTCCATCACGATCTGTAATGTCATTCGGCACCCAACCATCGTTCTCACCATAACCATCTGGGCATGAATCCGCATCGTCAGGAACTCCATCTCCATCTGCATCATCGTTTGTGAGAAGAATGATTCTCACATTGCGAGAATCTGTTGAACTTGTGTACTCTCCACAAACAGCACTAACTGTCAAGTTGAAAGATTCTTCAATCTCTAAAGGTTGGTATGAGTATGAAAACTCTCCAAACTCGTTTGGTGAAACTATCTTTTGTTCTCCTATGTTTACGAGACAAGAAGATACGTTAGAATGAAAAACTTTGCCAGCGATAGTAAGTGGGGTCTGATTTTCAATTTCTATTATGGGGACTATGGAAATAATCGTGTCTCCTTCATCTGGGACTTGTATTGTAAAAGTCATTTGATATTTTATTGAATCATCAAGTCCTTCAACAATTAATCTGACATTCACGACCCATGTACCTGGAATGTTTGGGACAAATATCAAGCTAATTCCGTCCTGAGTCTCTGTTAAACTACTTTCGACATTTTCAATTCCACGAGAACTAATAAGGTCATATTCATACTCTGCAGACAAATCATTCGGCGTAATATCTACCAACGCTTCAATGATTACAACCTCTCCAACAGTGAATCCAGCATTGATCTCTTGGAATGAAAGAGATGCGTTAACATCTTGTGGCACATCCTCATTCACATTATCAGTATCTTTAACATCACTATCCGTGCCTAAACACCCAGATAAAACCATGATTAAAGTTAGGATTACTGCACTAAGTGGCTTGCTCTCCATGAACATACACTATGCGGTAAGCACATGAAACCTTTCATCACAATGTGTCACTTTCAGTACGACCATCAGATATCAATATATCCTCATTTACTACTGCTTTATCTAGGTGAGAAACAATTAGAGGTTCAACCCAGAGAAGCGGTCCACCTTTATTTCTCTCAATGTTTACGATTAATTCCCAATGGACTCTAACTAAGTCTCCATATACGGTTCCCGGCCAGTCTCCTTCGGGCTTCAATAACTCAAACTCGCCACCATTGATTTCGAATTTTTGTGTTGAACTAGAGCTCATTATGCGCATTGGACGTAAGAATACTCCACCCGGAGCATCGTGCCTTTCCATTGGAGCATCTTCGCCCATCCCAGTTCCGTCATCAAGTCCTTTCTCCCAATGGTGAGGTAGGGGAGTGGTGAGTCCAGGGGGGGGCTGGCCGTTTTGGTCTCTTCCAAGTGCTGAAAATATTTTGTGTCTGGCAGGAGGTAAAATCCCTACTCGCCAGGATATCTTCATACTCTGCCAATCTTCTTGCGGGTTTTTGATTACAATTTTTCCTTTTAGGTTTTCACCACTCTTCACGTCTTCAATAGTTATTTTTGGGCTCTTAGGAGAGTTTGAAAGAAATAACCGCTGTCTTCGCAGATCTCCTAAGTTAGCCGCAACTCGTAAGAAAATCGGAGCAACCATCATTGGTACTACAACCACTGCTAACAAAGGATAGTCTAGTAATCCAAATCTAACCTTTCCAGTACCAAATGTTGGAATATCTAGCGATGATTGAATGGGTGTCGTAAACAGGTAAAACAAGCATACCAATAGCAATACTACTACTGCATTGATGTAATTACGAACTTTAGCGTGTATTGGGTGAGGAATCAAATACCATCCTGTTCGCTGTTTTTCGATAATTTGAGGTTTTTCTCCATGATAGGCAGAATCTTTCTCATATTCTCCTTCAACTACCCTTTCAACAAGCCAACTATCTTCACTCCCAAGCCTGAATGGTGGAATAACTGGACCATCAATTTCAAATGAATGTTCTACGATTGGAATGTGCTCTGCATTTAATTTAGCAGATTCGAATGGGGGATATCTGATTCGATGTTTAACACTGACCATTTTCAAATCCCCTAAGCAAACAATAATTTGAATCCTGCCTTAACTGCTAATTTTCTAAATTCGGGTACTTTGCGAAGCAAGGTCATTCCCAGAGGTACTGGATGCTCTATATCCCCTTCAAGATTAATCAAATCTAATATTTCTGGGCGATTGAACATTCTGAAATGTGAATCTAATTCTTCATCATCAGGAATTGTTACTATCAAATCACGGAGTGCTCGAGCTCTATCCTGCTCTTTTCTAAATGCCTTAAATGGCTTACAAACTGAGGCCAAATCACTTGATCGTAATTTTCCTTTTCCTATGGCTGTGACAAGGTTTTCTATGATTGCATCAACCTGTCTAAAGCCGGGCCCGATTCCTCCACCAGTTGTTGGTTTCGCCATACCTGCTGCATCACCAATTACCATCACTCGGTTCTTGAATGGCTTCTTGATCACTCCACATGGAACCGGACCACAATAACGTGCAATTTCCTTCACATCTGCAAATCTTTCTTTCCACAATGGATGTTGAATCAGGGCATCATAACACTGTTCCATGCTCCGTCCTTCAAGATCTTTAGGGCGGGACCAAACTCCAATTCGGTGAGTGTTGTCACCAGTTGGTATAACCCATGCGAATAGACCTGGAGCAATATCTCGTCCAGTATACATTTCAAGCCAATTGTCTTTACCAGTTAGTCCACTTACATCTGCTTGGAATCCGATCATCATCTCTTTTGGCCGCCCCATTTTGAAATGTCTTCGAGTCCAAGAATGTGCACCATCTGCCCCAATTAGCAATTCACATTTGACATCAATAATTTCACCCTCGCGTTCAATTTGGAGGTCAACATGGTCATCATTAACTTCGGCTTCAATAGGTTTAGACATCAACCAAAGATGTGCACCCGCTTCCATTGCTTGAGCAACAACGCCCTGGTCAAATCGCTTGCGGCATACAACGTGGGTTCTTGTGTGACCATCTTTGCCTACTGGCACCATAATGCCTGATGGAGAATGGATAAGCGCTCCGTCAACATTTTGCAGTATCGTCTCTTGCAAATTAACTCTCTCCATTGCAGGAGGATTAACAAGTCCTGCACATTGGAAAGGACGGCCTATTTCGGCGTGTTCTTCAACCATCAAAGTTGAAACTCCCCGTGACGCTAATTCTGTTGCTAAACGACCGCCGACTGGGCCGGCACCGATGATAACAACTTGGTACATCAGGTGGTACTGTCAGCCTCTATATTGTCAAGGTTGTGCCAAATTATCTCTTTGCGAAGCGATATCCTACCGATTCATTGCCCTTGAAGTAAAGTGTTGCAGTAAATGGTTTACCTGCTTTTGATGTGAAGTCTTCAAATGGTCCAATCTTCTTCTTCTCAACAAGTTCTTTGGCTTCTTCACGTGTTATAACTCTCTTGCTAACTTCACGCATGATAGAAATTTTGCACCCCTCTGAATTAGGTTCTGATTGGTAATGAGTCTCAGTTTCAATTATTCCAACATTGTGTTTAGGGCACATTGCTACAATTCCTTCAACAACTGGAAATCTAGTTGCATCAGCTGCAGGTGCCCTAGGAGGGAATTCAAAACCGACCTTGTTCGCTTCTAATACGAGGAATGCAGGGAATGGTTTTCCCCGTTTTGATGTGAAATCTTCAATCAAATCTGACTTTCCTTCTGTCAATATTTTCTTCGCTTCAGTGACGGAGATGTCCCTTTTACAAATGTTCTTCCCAAGTCCTCTGAATTTGCATTCACCGTTGTCACATGCATATGATTTTTCACCAATTCTGATTACACCCTGATCACATTTTGGGCATGGGCAAAGTTCCTCATCGTCAGAAGAAGTAGTTTCAGCATTACTACCTGCGATATTGACCTTTCCATCTTCTCCAATGTTAACGGAAACTTCGTATGGGCTTCCGTCTCTAGCAAAGAAGCCATGTAATTTCTCGATCGATTTGTTTTCTAGTAATCTAGCAGTAGTATTTCTGTCAAACCAACGTCCACTAGCATCTTTCCACATCACGAATGAGCAACCCTTGTCTCTTCCTTCATTCTTTTCACAGATGTATGAAAGTACAGTTTCTCCTATGTTTGCTGCACATAATGGGCAACTACCTAGTGGCGTATCCTTGGCATAAAGTTCTGAGCGGTCGTGATCTCTAATCTTGTCAACCATCTCTTGAACGATTTCTCTTATTGTTCCCATGTAAGATTCTCTCTTGTGAGTTCCTTTTTGGACTCCGTCAAGTTTAGATTCCATGTCACCAGTTAACTCCGCAGAAGTAATCCATTCAACAGGGATTCTACGTAGGATATCTATCATTTTGATTCCGTGTGGAGTTGCTCTTAGTGAACCACCTTTCCCTCTTCCAATGAACTCTCGAGATATTAGTTTCTCGATTGTGTCTGCCCTAGTTGCAGGAGTTCCAAGTCCCTTTCCTTTCATAGCAGCAGCCATATCTTCATCTTCGATTTTCTTACCAGCATGCTCCATCAATCGTAGCAAGCCTGCTTCCTTTAGTCTCCCAATAGGCTTCGTCTTTTCCTCTTTGAATTCATGAGACTCTAATGTTGCAGGAGCAGGGTTTGAAGGAATAGAACCCCAACCATCTGGTAGTTTCTGATTCTTGGGACGAACTGCTCTCCAACCTTCTTTGGTTATGCTTCTTGCTTCTTTCATGAAGTTCTGGCCATTTTTAGTAGCAGTTCTTTTTTCTACCTTCCAAACCGATTCGGGATGGAACGAGGCCAAAAACTGCCTCGCAATCAAATCATACAACTTTGCGGCATCTGCACTCAAATTTCCAGGTGGGATTTTGCCGGTCGGAATAATAGCAAAGTGATCAGATACCTTAGAATTGTCAAAATTTCTCTTCACATTTTTCAGTCCATCATCGATTAGTCTTTGTGAATGAGGATTCAATTTATCTTGCGCTCCAAGTTGTCTAATTGTTTTTGAAATAGATTCCATCATGTCTTCGGGCAAATGTCTGGAATCTGTTCTTGGGTAGGTTGTTAATTTGTGAGTGTCATACAACTCTTGTGCCATGGATAGTGTTCTTTTGGCCGCCCAAGACCACATATTGTTCGCTTCTCGCTGCAAACTAGTCAGGTCGAAGTTCAGAGGCGGCTTTTCAGTAGAATCACGGTCTTTCTGTGATACTTCGAAATCACCTTCAGACTTGAGTACCTCCTCAAGAAGTTCCTTCTCATCCTTCTCCATTATTCGGTGAGCCTTGAGTTCTGGAAATTCAGGGTCGTCTTTGTGCCCAGCCCTTTCCCATCTAGCCGACCATTTAGCTGAGCCACTTTCAAATTCGGCTTCCAATTCCCAAAATGGCTCAGGGTTGTGAGAAAGAACTTCCAGTTCGTGTTCTACTATCATAGCCAATGTAGCAGTTTGTACACGACCTAATGATAGTGACTTCTTGTCATTACGACTGGTTCTCAGGAAGGTTGCTGCCACTCTCGAGCCATTCATTCCAATGATCCAATCCGCTTCTGCACGTGAAACTGCAGCGTCACGTAACGGCGAATAATCATCAGAGGATGCTCTATTATCCCAAGCAGATTGAATTGCATCCGTGGTTAGTGATTGTAGCCACATACGGCTCATCGGTGATTTCACTTTGGAGTACTGAATAATTCGCCTAAAAATTAATTCTCCTTCTCTTGCAGCGTCACATGCATTAACAACTTCTGTACAGTCTTTGCCAGAAATCATTTTCTTAATTGCCGTTAATTGTTTTCTGTTAGAACCTCTTCCTGTTATTGGTTTTAGTTCAAAACTTTCTGGGATGAATGGTAACTTATCGATAGACTTCCTCCAATTCTTGAAGGACTCATCATATTCCTCTGGTGTTTTTAATTCCAGTAAATGACCGATTGCCCATGTGACCCAGATGTTTTCGGATTGCCAATGAGTTTCTTGTTTGGAAGTGGCTCCCAAAACCTTGGCAATATCTGCGGCGACACTTGGCTTCTCCGCGATAATTACAACTGGCATGTTTCAGCGGGGGAAAACCGGCGATACTTGAAGCCTCGGATTAGGTGGTTTTCCAGCAGGTACTATAGTACCTGCAAAAAATATGGTATTTTTTTATTGGATAAATTGGCTTCTCCGAGACCCCTCATTCCAGTCTCCTTCCGCCCCTGGACCTGCACAACCAATGCAACCTGGATATCCTGCTTCAAGTAAATCTGTAACTTGCTCAAAAAAGTCTATCCAGTTACAATGTGGTACCCAGCAAATATTTGTCGCTGGTTCATTGGGGCCGAAATATGCTTGATCAATAATTTCAAAATCTCCTTCAATCACGCTTGGTAGTATTATTTTGGAAGGTATGTGGTCCGAGATGGATTGGACAAGAGTCCATGCTTCGCTAATATTGTCGCTAGATACAGACAGCACACAATTATCTTCCCTGAGGAATCTCCTTGCTGCCTCTCTGAGAGATTGCCACCGAGGGTCACTCATTTCCACATTGAAGCCCACAACAGGGCAAGATTTGAAGGATGCCCTTCCCGACGAGTATACAATGGGGCTTGGATATTCTCTACTTGTCCGTCCCATGCTGGCGATAATGGATAGCGAAAAAGCTCATTCTAGAGCTCTTCTTGGTCTCCGTTTAACCTCTTTTACTTTCTTAGGTAGGTGGATGCTGCGTGTTCTTTATCGGCCAAGAAATGTTGTTTCCAATTCGATGGGCTTGAATTTCCCTAACCCTCTTGGGCTTGCAGCAGGAATGGACAAAAAAGCAGAAGCTATGCCCGGTTGGCAAAATTTAGGCTTCGGATTTATTGAAGTTGGCGGTATTACTGAACATGAGCAATCAGGAAATCCCAAACCCCGAATGTTCAGATCTGGTAAACATGGCGCTCTAGTTAATCGAATGGGTTTCAACAACCCCGGAAGCAAACTCATGTCTCAACATCTGGCCAAATCTCCAAAACCAGATGTACCTCTTTTCCTAAATGTTGGTAAGTCGAAAATTACTACTTTAGAAGACGCACATTTGGATTACGCCAAAACCGTTGAAAGATGCGAACCCTATGTCGATGGCTTTGTGATTAACGTTTCATCACCTAATACTCCTAACCTTAGGGAGTTGCAGAAAGACGAAGACTTAGCGAGGATTATCGAAGCCGTGCAGAAATACTCTGGAAGTAAACCGGTCTTGATTAAGATTGCACCCGACCTCGATGACATGCAGATTCGTTCCATCGTCGACACAGCGCGTGGACTCGGGTGTGCAGGAATAGTAGCTACTAACACAACAATACAACGTCCAGATGAGTCGGTTGTCATGCTTGAAACCGGCGGTCTTTCCGGTAAACCCTTGCGTCAACGCTCCACTCAAGTTATTCGTTTGATTGCTGACCATACGGATGGTCAATGGCCAATTATTGGCGTAGGGGGTATCTCAAATGCTGACGATGCTTGGGAGAAAATAATCAATGGTGCTAGTTTAATTCAAATTTATTCGGCCATGGTGTTTCAAGGTGCAAGCGTAATCAAGTCGATTGTTAATGGGCTGGAAAAGAAATTAAAATTACACGGGCTGACTGATTTTCAAGACGCTGTAGGCTTAGCCAGGAGGAGTTGATATGTTCACTCATCGTACTAGGCTGCTACTTATTGGAGGTGTTCTGACTCTCGCATTAACCGCTACTTTGCTGTTAGAGGCCCCTGAGGCTACTAGAAGTGTGGATGAGGTTATGGACAGCCCAGATGAACTTGAAGGGCGGGAAATTGCTATCAGGGGCGAAGTTCGTGATGGCTCAATAAATAACGAGACCTCAACATTCATTCTTCATGGTGAGTTCGAAGAATTACTCATTGATTTTAGTGACGCTTCAGTATCCAATGGATTAGATGATAATAGAACAGTTTACGCAGAGGGAATACTCGTTCAGAAAGATGGTTATTGGGTCTTCGAGGCAGATGTAATCAAGACAAGTTGCCCCTCGAAATATGAAGAAGCCGCAGAAGAATAACCTTCGGTGGGTTCAAAACAGTTAGGCTTCACGGCAAGCCGGGATAGGAGGGGAGTTTGCGTGCCCTCTTCCGCAAATCGCAAATGGCGGTCCGAACACCGAGGAGCGGCTCAGCCGGTTCATGGGTTCCCATAGGCGGACGTCGATGTCTCGCCCCCACGTGACCCGGGTGTCACGAACCGAAGCCGGAAGGAGTCGGGAAATGAATAACCGGGGGAACAGGTCAGGCCGGGAACGGAGCAGCCCTACCTGGGGCCATGGGTGCCGTGGGGTAACGGGACGGAGGAAGCTTGTGGATTTGGCCCGTGGATACGAGGGTCCACCTTCGGGATTCCCACTTCCTTTCATATTCTAAACAAGGGTTTGTAAGCCTAGTCGATTAATTCGACCCAATGGATAGCATAGTACTGGTTACATTTTGGTTTTCTTCCCTATTTATTGGTCCGTTGTGGGTATTGATGTGGTTCTTCCCCCATCATGATATGACAAAGAAAATCGTTGGCGACATACGAATTTGTGTGATGCCATTAATTGCATCATATGCAATTTTGCTAGGACCTAATTTATTTGATGTCATTATGGCATTGGCGACTCAAATGCCAACTCCTGATATTGTACTAGAACTATTTTCCAGTGATGAAATGATTATGCTAGCATGGCTACATTTTCTAGTAATGGATACATTTGCTGGGAGGTATATTTGGATGCGAATGTTAGCAGCAGAACGTCCTATCCAAATCTCAATGCCCGTTTTGCTATTCTGTATGATGGCGGGTCCAATTGGACTGCTGATCGGTATTCTTGCTACCTCAGATGTCAAAGACGACATCTCCATACCATCCAGGACCCTCGAATGATGGTACTTCTGGCCAATCAGAAGAAATTGTTTCCTCTGATTTTACTTTTCTAAAAGCGAATTCATGTGTAGTTACTGCCTTTATCTCAACTTCTAATTCAACTTCATCTTTGGAAACATATGACACTTGGGCCTCGATTATTCCATCTCGAATCATCGGCTGGCATTCTAGTAAAAATTCTTCATGAACTTCAGCTCTGTACAGGACTTCATCCAGCCACTTAACTATCATGATGTCGAAATCACCGTCATGAGATATTTCCCATCTTGCAACCCTTCTCTGAATTGAATTAACATCTTGATTAGCAGCTAATAGAATAGATTGCATACCAAGTGTCATCTCTCTGAGGAGGTCATTCCGGTTTTTCCCGAAGGCTCTGATGCCGACGTCGGCAGTGGTTGGGCGAACCCAGTAACTCATGCAATCACCTCTGCGAGATTTGCAGGCTCCAAGCAACTTCGCCGAGTCTGTTGGCAAGGTCATCACTAGTTAGAGTGAAGTTTTGTGTGCCGTTCATAATGCATTCACATGCTGCATTAGCAAGGTGTGCTATGTCTTCAACAGATAATCCAAGATTAACTCCTGCAGCAACAGCTACTGCTGCAGCATCGATTATCCCAATCATGCCCCGAGGTTCAGCTAATGTACAAGGTGCAGAAATTACTTGATCATTTGAAGTGTAAACAGTTACTCCATTTTCACCCTGAAGAACTACTAAATTACTCCAATCATTTTCCTTAATCAGAATTTTGGCTGCCTCAGACGAATCATTACTAGCCAGTCTTTTAGCCATTAAATCTAATCCACGTGTTTGGAATATCACCCAATCTGCTCCAGCAGTACGGTGTAGACCAGTCAACTTTGGGTCGCAAATAACTGGAACTTTCGCCTCTTTTGCAGCTTTAATTAATCGTGCTGCACCTTCATCTGTCACCACTCCTTGTCCATAATCAGAAATAACAAGAACATCAGAAGATGAGATTCTCTTTACTGCTTGGTCCATGATAGATGCATGTGCTTCGGTATTGATAGGTGTATCATCTTCTATGTCCCATCGCAAAACTAACTGCTGATTGGAAATAAGATATTCTCTTCCTGCAATCAGACGTGTCTTAACAGTTGTAGTTCTATCTTCAATAATTGCAATTCCATCACATTCAACCTCTTCTTCTTCAAGCGCTTCAATGATGCTTTCACCAGGTAAATCATTTCCAATGACACCAAACAAAACCGCATCTAATCCAATATTTTCTAGACCTCTTGCAACGTGCGCTGCAGCACCAACATCTTCGTGTCTATGAGTTTCTTTTAGGACTGGAACAGGTGCACGCGAATTTAGATTGTTGGCATAACCGTGTATGTATCTATCCAACATAATATCTCCAACCAGCACCACATCACCTGACATGTTTTTGATTTGAGTTTGCAGGTTGACCAACCTGTCGTGGGTCTCGTGCTCAATATCGCTCATTCCCATATTATTACCTCCGGGGCTTCTTGTTCTTCAATCATCTCTGTCGAGAAGTTCTGCAAGTAGAGTTGCGTGACGTGACTCGCTAATTCCTAATGTGTCACGTAAAGTAGTAAGCATTGCGGCTTCATCTGAAGTGATCATACCGTCTTCCAATGCAGTTACCAATGTGGCTCTGTAAGTCATTGTTGCATCATCTAAAACCGGGTCCATTCTTGCTTCAGCAATCAATTTCTCATGGGTTTCAAGATCGATTCCAAAAGCATCGCGCATAGTTTTCAAAAGCGCAATTTCATCTTCCATGATTTCTCCATCGACTAGAGCTTGCTTCAGCATATCAAGATAAACATTCTGTGGAGGAGGCGCGTTTTGCGCTCTTCTAGCATCATCTGATAATCTTCGAACTCTATCTGGATGCATGCCTAAGAAATTTACCACTTCAGAAATTAATTGTTGTTCATCTTTGGTTATTTTTCCATCTTCCCAAGCCCTCGCAAGCATCCTTCGAACAAGGTTCTCACCGGCTTGTGCATCTAGGGAAGCCATTCCCTCAGGGTTAGACACAGGAGAAATTACAGCACTTTCATGGTATACCATCCCTTCATCGACATGTGAGATTAGTTCAAGTGTCAGTTGACCGCCTTTCCTAAGCGAGGAGAGTAAAACCTTCTGGCCGTCTTTAATTACCTGTAGGCCAAGTATCCTATCCCGCAATGCACCAGCACGCTCTCGCCCTGCTGGCGTTAGTCCATACACTCTACGTTTCTGCCTAGCCCCTGGTACATGTCTCTGGCCTGTAATTAGTTCTGTTCTATTTTCTAATTTTTTCAAAGTTCGAGGAACATGTTTCCTTTGAACATGTACTGCTGCAGAAATTCCTGCCTGTGTTATTGTATTGGGTGCTTCCCAATTACCTTCTGGAAGTATATTGTCAAAGAGATGCAACAAAGTTCGCTCTTCGGTTGTCAGAGTGCCGAGGTAACCATCAACCATACCTCTCCCCTGTAGTTCGATGAGGGGGGAGGCACATAAGACTGGTCACTCTGCGACTAACATGTCAGGCGGGAAAAGGCCCAAACTAAGGGTCCGAAAGACTCGCCCAATTGGAGACCTGGGAGAAAGCCCTCCTTCCAAGAACCATCCTGAACCAGAATCTAGAGACGGAAATTGGTTCCTACCCGAACCAATTTCAAATCGTCTGTACCAAAAGTCAGCATTAGGCACCCCCGTACCAGGAGGAATCTTTCTATCACCAGAAGAAGTAATGTTCTGCCACTGGAACCGTCATGTCCCTTTACCTGATGGTTGGGTAGAAGATAGAATTGTTGAAAATTCAAACTTTGTGTATAAATCAATTGTTTTTGATGTTGTAAGAGAAGGTGGTGACAAGATCGTACCTGTCGATGGCAGATGGCTACGTTGGTCTCGTGAATCACATCCCAATCGTGGCGATGCCGAAGCTGTTGTGAGATGGGCGAGAACTGGTGACGATTTGGATATCAGCGAGTTATTATCTTGGGCGAAATCAATATCTGATGAAGGAATGTTAGCCGAATTCGCATTAATCGATGATGAGATGGATGTCACAATGTATCGACTAAGTCTTATTCAGCCTCAAGGTAATCTCAAACCTGCTACAAAAGATGATTATCCTTTATTAGGTGTTGAACATCTGTCAAGGCGATTCCTTCGAAGTGATGAATTGGATTGGATAAACGGTGTAGATAATCAGGTTACAGATTTATTTGATGACCTCAATTCTAGGGGTCTACTGATGAGACCTGGATTCAAATATGGATGTCGTTGGAGAGTTTATTCAACTCCCGTCGATGTTGATCATGCACCTTGGCTCCTACAAATGGAACAAGATTCACCAATGAATTGGGAGGGAGTCAGTCTATCTGTTAGATTAGCCGAAGGGGTCCACAAGGGATGGGTCGTCGCTCTCAAGCGGGACGATTGGAATTTCTTGCTCATCCGCCGCCACCTTCCCGGCCGTTGAACTGATTCCCAGAACAACCCAAAGCGCAACTAATGCCAAAGCAATCGGAATTAATTTGGCAGGACTTGTCCACTCATCGAGCGTAGACTGTTCTGAATTTTCTGCAGTCAACTCCACACTGATTACGTATCTGTGACCTGAATCTGACGCCAAAATTATTTCACCTTTGATTATCATACCAGGGGACAATAATCCAGCAGGTTCAATGTCTAAAACAATGTTTGAGCCCGAACTTATTTTGATGCTAGCATCTGTAGTTGCTACCCGAGATAGTGGTCCATCTATCCCAATCAGCCACGTTTGTGGCGCATTTCCTGTAATCTCTATTGGAATTTCTAGTATTGAGTTTTCGTCATATTTCACGGTGTTAGTATAAACAGTTTCTATAGGTATGTTCCCAAATATTTCGAACTCATGACGGATGTCTACAGGGGTCCCGGAATCACAAGACACTGTTCCTGTAATCAATCCAATAACACCAATATTTCCAGTCTGTTGGAACACAATTTGTCCATCCTCGACCTCGATATTTCTTCCATCACTACTTTGTAGATCATAAACAATCCCGTCACAACCTGCTTTTATCGGAATACTCTCATCAATAGTTAGTAAAGACCCATAATCAGGTAAGTCAACTTTTGTCATGTGCCCACACTCCGGTGATGAGAATTCAACATGCGGAACGCCATCTTCAAGAACAATATTTGCGGTCCAATCAACCAAAACCCCATCTCTATTCCTGATAGTTATTCCATCTGCTCCAAATGTATCATTCTCCCAAAACAAATCACTTGATTCACCTTCGTTATTTCCTGCAACCATGTTCTGCTCACCATCTGCTTCAATAACTACGAGCCACGCTCTTTCGGGATGCGAATTGACAAGATTATCTTCAACATCCCCTGATTTCAAATCTTGTTGCAAGACCAGTATTCCGTTGCCAGGGAGCCTTGAATCATATCCGGAATCACTTCGGTATTCAATCCAAATATATTCTTCATCTCCTATGGGTATTTTGAGTGAATCCCCTCCTTCAGATAGACCATTCATTTCGACTTTTGGACCGAAACAGTCAGTACCTGGTAGCCAGTCTAATTGCATATCTAGATGCCTGTCTCCACCGACAAGTTCGATACTAGGACTTGTAGGTAGTGCTGGCCAAATCCCGTTGCCATTCCAATTTCCTTTGGCCATTATGTCCCATTTACCAATACCCTCCCAATCTTGATTGACAGTAACATGTTCAACAGGGTACAAATCTGCAGCTCCCAATTGATGATACATCTCGTGTATTACAGTTCCAAAGTTGTTAGATGAATGTTGACTGGAGATCGTGTAATGTGAAATCTGCATTCCATCTGGTAAATCTACGATTTCTTCTATCGATGAAAAGTGTGACCAGATTCTTGAGTTTGATCCACCCCCATCCTCTTGAGGTTTTACACAGTGTAGGATAAGGAATCGGTCAACCCAACCATCATCATTAAGGTCAAATTTAGCCCAGTCGACTTCATCTTTGATTTCGATAACAACTTCTTGAGCAAGTGTTCTAGGATTAACTCCATTTCTTCCAACGTCATTTTCCCCATCAACATCATGTCCATAGTCGGACATTGGGAAGTCTGTTGTTATTATTCGGTCATGATATAGAATCTCTAATGTAGAGTTTGGAGAAATTCCTTGTTGCATATATTCTTCAGCAGCATCATCCAGTAGATTTGCTGCACGTTGTTGGTCGCAATTCTCAACTTCTTGTTGGTCTGGGAAATCGATTAGCACAACAAACCATTTTTCTTCTTCTGTTACTCCAACTAAAGGTCCCTCTTCTTCTTCTTCACCAATAGTTATTGAGTGTTCTTTCACCCACTCATTTAATGCATCACCATTTACGTATGCACCAACTGTTAACAGTGCAAACATTACGGCAATCGGCCAACCCAATATAGGTCGCATTAACACTAACGACTCGTCAAAAGGTATGAATCAATTGCTTAGTAGATTCGTTTCAATACCCAAATCTTCAATTCTTTCTATCAGCGAGGGACTAGGATTTGTTATCCACGCCTCATTAGGTTGTAAGTTCAGCCCGAACGGAATTCTATCACCGTAGTATATCGATTCAAATTGAGATTCCGAGAGAATCTCAGTGCATCTCTGATTGACACTATGCTCGCTCCAAGGAATTTCAATGCTAGCCATTGCTAATTCTGAATCAATAGAATTACCGTCGGTTCGAATTGCAGAAAGATGCGCTAAATCCAAAGATTGTGTGTCGCATCCAAGAAATCGCAAAGAATCGATGTATTCTACTGGCAATGACTCTATGACGCAACCAGAGAATACTAACTTGTCAGCCCCAAATCTTTTGACTGCATCAAGTAGCATATCTTGTTGTTCGCTACTCCTACAAACCGATTCATATGAAACATATCCCATGCCTCTTAGTGGAGCAATTCTTGGTGTGGTCCCATTGCAACTGCAATCGACGTACATTACTCTGTATGTTCGGCCTTCAATGTCCAGCAAATCCATCAATCCATGGCCTATTGGTATGGGTGCTCTGAATGCTCTGTACCCTGCGGTTTCTACAAGCCCTGATGCAATAAATGTCAGTGTGAACAATAACCCTGGTAAACCGTCTGGTATTACTAGCCATAGTAGCATCAGCATGAATCCATGAATTCGTAATCTCCACCATCCTGCATTGCCGGACCAAAGAAGTTTCGACATGCCCGCAATTACTACCACGCTCATAGCAGCGAGTACCAATATAATCGCCCAAGCAATAGAAATAGAAATCATCAACATCTCTGCTGCATCATACCTCCCAACTATTCCTGTATCATCATTAAATGAATGCCCATAAGCGTATAGCCATGGTAGGAACTCTGTAACGGTAAATACTAGAGAACATAGTGCTAAAGCCCACATTATTGTCATCCAGATGACGAATGCTCTTCGTTCACTGGGCAATAACCCGGGTCTTGCGAATGTGTATGCCTGAATCATAGCAAATGGAGCCGCTGTGAAAAGTCCCAGCAGTGATGCACTAAGCCATCTAGTGCCTGCCCACTCATCTGGAGAGAATATATTGATACATGAATCTGAGCATGGATCTAACTGCTGTAGAACCTGCCGAAGTATTTCGTCAATTGAAAACGACCATACAATCGTCAGAATGACAACCAAAATGATAACAGAAGTTAGCCTCTTTGCAAATTCGTCAAGATGAGATTGAAAACTGCTCCTGTCATCGCTTGACAGGTGCAAGTCATTCATGGTAATCATACCATATCCATTGGCATTTCTTGAGCACGTGCTTGAACTACTGTACGATATACTCCGTATAATCCCCAAAGCATGCACATTGCAATAACCAGTGTGTATCCCCAAGGAAGTTCGGAATCTACGGCCCATCCTAGCCCTATTGCGAGACCTAGAGTTATTGCACCACGACGTATTCCTTGCGGAAGAGCTAGTTTCATGTCTAAGTAAGGTGGTCCTCCGCCAAATCTGCGCTCATAGAATTCTCCTTGAATGACTGCTGCAACAATAAGAACTGATAAAGTAGTCCAGAAGTATAAGTTACCTTGAGTTAGGTAATCATTTGCTATTTCAGCCTGAGCTTCTGCTTCCAATTGCTCATCAGATTTTTGTCCGAATAGTGAATCATAATCGCCAACACTAATTGTTCGCAGACCAGGGTCTTCATCAGGGGTTGCAGTTCCCGGAGCACTCACTGTGAATGACAATGTAGTCCAGTGGTCTCCAGCATCTGGTGCTCCACTTCCATCGACAGCATTACCTGCTAATGAAAAGTGTATATCGCCAACATCTTCACTAGGTGCAGTCCAACTAATGGCCCAATCATTACCTGGTGCATCGTGAGATAGAGCTCCTCCTGATTCTGCAACTTCCTTACTGCCATCACCTGGTGTCAATAATCCTGAAGCGTAATCCCAAATCATGTAACCACCTGATGAGTAAGATGCATGAGTTAGAGATATTGTGAAGTTGTATTCTGCGTCAGCAACATAAGTTCGAGGCACACCGGAGATTGAAAGAATAACTTCAGATGAAGGTGAGCCACCCGCACCGTGGCATGTGCATCCTTCTTCGACAAGAATTCTGTTATTGTGTTCCCATGGTGGACCTTGAGAGTTACCAAAAGCCGGTGCAGCCAGCATTATTGCCAAAACTGTAACCAGCAGCAAGGTGAACCTACGGGACATCATTCAATCCCACCTGTGATTGCCTATTGAACATTGTCACATTCTGTCGCCCCTTAAGGGGCGTAATCAATGCTGAAGGTAAACTCAAAGTTCCTTAATTGCATTGTTCAACTGCGTCATCATTGCCTTACCATCACCAAACAACATCATTGTCTTATCTTCATAGAACAAATCATTGTCAACACCAGCATATCCGACAGACAGACTTCGCTTGATAATTACAACAGTACGAGCTTGATCTGCATCAATAATTGGCATTCCTGCAAGTGGACCTTCACCAGTCCTTGCTGCAGGATTACATGTGTCATTTGCTCCGATAACAATAGCCATGTCGCATTCAGAGAACTCCGAGTTTATTTCATCCATTTCGATGAGTTGTTCATATGGAACATTTGCTTCTGCGAGTAGTACATTCATGTGTCCTGGCATTCTTCCAGCAACTGGATGAATTGCATACTTAACTTCTGTATCGAACTTTTCTGCCATAAGGTCAGCGAATTCCTTAACTTGATGTTGGCATTGACTTACAGCCATTCCATAACCTGGAACGATGATAATCTTTTGAGCGCCATCTGCCATCATTGCAACTTCATCAGCGTCACTACCTGCCTTGGTACGAGTAAGTTCTTGCTTTTCACTTCCACCAAATGACTTGAACAATACATCGATTAGTTGCCTATTCATAGCCTTACACATAATGACAGTTAGAATTAGTCCTGATGCCCCAACTAGGCTTCCTGCAACTATTAGTACACTGTTGTTGATGATGAATCCTGTGAATGCAGCAGCAATTCCTGATAGTGAGTTCAGTAGACTTACTACTACAGGCATGTCTGCTCCACCAATTGGAAGTACCAGAATAATTCCTAGAATGCATGATATTGCAATAATTCCCCAAAGGTAATCCGTGTTCGTAGGGTCCTCAATTGACAGATAAATCAGTGCTAGAACTGAAATGAATAGTAGTCCCTTGACTGGATTCAACCATGTAGGTCCCCATGTAGGGGTTCTTATCCACTTGCCGAATACTTCGATTCCGCCTTTCAACTTGTACATTGCAAGTAGTGAACCGGTTAGTGTCATCCATCCAACTAATGCTGACAATCCTGCTGCGACAACAGTTACAGTCGTTGCAAGTCCGGGTTCAGGAGATGTATTTTCGATCCATTTCCAAGTTTCAGATAGTGCGACTAATGCAGATGCAGCTCCGCCAAATCCGTTGAATAGTGCCACGAGTTCCGGCATTCCAGTCATTTCAACTCTCTTGGCCATTACGAAACCAATTAGTGAACCAATAATTAGACCAGAACCAATAATTGTCCAACCAACAATTCCGTCTGGTAAGAAGTTCATATCCACTACTGTTGTAATTACTGCAACAGCCATACCCATCATACCGTATTGGTTACCTCGAGGGGCTGTTCTAGGGTGTCCTAATTTTTTAAGTCCAAAAACGAAAAGAACTGCAGATATCAGATATCCAAATGCTACCCAATCTTCAAACATTTCAAGCACCTCGCTTCTTTCCAGCAATCATGTTGAGCATTCTGTTAGTGACTGCAAAGCCACCAACTACATTGATCATTGCTAATACTAATGCTACGAATGCAAGAATTCCAGATATTGCAGTTTCTCCACCATCATACGCAACGTTCGCTCCGAGTAGAGCGCCGACTACGCTGATTCCAGAGATTGCATTTGCGCCACTCATCAATGGAGTGTGCAGCATTGCTGGAACTTTAGTGATTAATTCTACACCAAGGAAAATCGATAGTACAAACAGAGTAATTGAACCAATTAACATTTCAGGGGTCATCAGAGAACACCTCCTAGTCGCGTCTGCTTAGGATGCATTTCTCCATCCTTACAAATCAGCACTCCCCCCATTCCTGGGACGTGGAAGTCATTGCCTTCCGGAGCTCCAACTAGAACATCATCATCTTCAGATATCTGGAATCCATCTTCTTTGTCAACCAAACTCGTAATGAAAGTAGTGAGGTTGTTTGAATAGAGCATTGAAGCAGTGTTGGCAAGGGTTCCCGGCAAATTCGATGTCCCTACGATTATTACCCCGTTTTCAGTCGTGTGAATCTCTCCAGCCTTGGTTAGTTCACAGTTACCGCCGACATCAGCGTTCATATCAACAACAACAGCTCCTGATTTGAAAGTTTCAACTGCCGATGCTGGAACTGTAATAGGTGCAGGTCTGCCAAATATTCTTGCAGTTGTCACGATGATATCTGCATCGCTTGCAACTTCACATACTGTATCGTTCACCTTTTGAATAAATTCTGGAGTCAATGGTTTTGCATATCCTGCTTCATCTTCGAAATCATCCATTCCATCAACTTCGATGAATCTTCCGCCAACAGATTCGATTTGTTCTGCTGCAGATTTTCGGACATCGGATGCATAAACCACTGCTCCGATTCTCTTCGCTGTTGCAATAGCTTGCAATCCAGCAACACCTGAGCCCATTATGACTACTTTAGCAGGTCTTACAGTACCAGCAGATGTGGTCATCATTGGGATTCCACGAGGTACTTGAGATGCCCCTAATAGCACAGCTTTGTACCCAGCAAGATTGTCTTGACTAGAATTAACATCCATAGATTGAGCTCGTGAAAGTCTTCTTGGTATCATGTCCATGCTAAGAAGGGTGATTCCACCATCAATGCATGATTGAACTTTATCTGGGTGACGGAAAGGATCAGCGACACATGCAACAATCTGGCCCTTGGTCAGTTTACTTGCTTCAGGCATTCGTATTGATATTATGATTGGACATGCCAAAACTTCAGCATTGTCACCTAGTTTAGCTCCTGCGTCCGTGTATTCACTATCTGAATAATTAGCAGCCTTTCCAGCACCCTTTTCGACAACAACTTCAAATCCGAATTTAATCAATTTCTTCATGCTACCCGGTACGATTGCAACTCTTGTTTCGCCTTCAGGTTCCATAGGGACTCCGATTTTCATGATTCCACCTCGCATATGCAAATGCACACTCGATATTTGGCCCCAATGATATCCGGTTCTTGAACGACTCGGTCAGTAATCGTAAATCCGGTGTGCCGGATTACACCGCCTATGCTTATGGAGGTAGTTTGTCTCGGGTGTGATATCGGAGTGTTATCAATGGCAACCGGGCGTAGAAAAATAGCAGTTATTGGAGCCGGAAATGTAGGAGCAACTTGTGCATTCGTACTAGCACAAATGAAAATTGCAGATATTGTACTATTGGACATATTCGAAGGCTTCGCTAAAGGCAAGGCTTTAGACATGAGTCAGAATAGCAACGTGCTCAATTATAATGGGACAATTACTGGTACGGCCGATTATGCAGATATTGCAGGTAGCGATGTCATCGTTGTAACCAGTGGATTTCCACGCAAACCAGGTATGACTCGTGAAGATCTTATTGGAAAAAATGCAGAAATTGTTCAGCAAGTTGGAACTGGAATCAAAGGCCATGCACCTGATGCTACAATCATCATGGTTACCAACCCATTAGATTTGATGACATATCACATGCAGAAAGTCACCGGTTTCCCAACTAACAGAGTAATTGGCCAGGCAGGAGTACTTGATAGTGCTCGTATGGCTCATTTCATCGCTCTTGAATTAAATTGCGCTGAAGAAGATGTTTCTCCAATGGTTCTTGGTGGACATGGAGATACAATGGTTCCACTACCTCGCTACACAACAGTTGGTGGAATACCAATCACTCAACTAATGTCTGATGAACGTATTGATGCGATCAGCGCTCGAACTGCTGGTGGCGGTGGCGAAATCGTCAAGTTATTAGAGAGAGGCTCAGCATTCTATGCGCCAGGTTCAGCTGCTGCAATAATGGCTGAAGCAGTACTAAATGATCGTCGTAGAGTAATCCCTGCATCATGTCATTTAACTGGACAGTATGGGCTTGAAGACGTTTACATTGGAGTACCATGTATTATTGGAGCGAATGGCGTCGAGACTATTTTTGAATTGGACCTTTCAGATGCTGAATTAGAATCGCTTCAAGGGTCGGCTAACTTTTACAAAGGGCAACTGAAAGATATCTTGGGATATTAATCGAATAACAAATTAACTGGCTTTGATTAGCCGAAACATGGAAGAAGAATCGGGTTTCAAGTTTTTACCAAAAAATGAGAGTGACAAAGACAGGATAATTCGTGCAGTGATTGCGGTTATTTTGATAGCTTTTTACTTCGCCGTTCCTTCTAGTATTAACGCTTCAATTGCAAATATTGGCTTAGTAGTAGCAGGTGTGTTATTGTTCAATGCAATATCTGGAACATGTATGATTTATCGTGCATTTGGAATAAACACATGTCCAATTCCTGAAAGTGACTAAGATTGGATTTCTCCTTGACTTATGTGTAGTAATTAGACTACCATCGTATGAACAATTTGTATCAATCGAAAGCACCAGGTAAGAATGTCCAACGGATGTCATCTTCCGTAATTTCATTGTAATGTTTGGCTATTCTTGGTTCGGTTGATACTTTATTGTGATATTGTAAAAGATGTGGATATCTTGCAATTACGGACTTCTCTATGCCATCGTAGTTTCCTGAAAATAAAGCAAATAATTCTGTAAATAGTTTAAGATCTGCAATACTCATTTCATCTGTATCTGCTGCCCACCCGGAATTTGATTTACCTACTTTATCTTCAAGGAATTGAAGATTATTAGCACCCTTCCCACCTTCTTCGAAAATCGCCTTACGTTTAGCAACTCGTTCATCAAAGTCTGATATTCCAAATGTTGTGTCTAATGCTCTTGCTAAAGGCCCCATACCATCCATGAATTCGTCAGCCTTTGCGGCTTGATATGGGTCGGTCGGAATTAATCCAGCAAAACCACCTACATACCTCAAAATAGCGGAGGATTCTGCTAAAGTTCCGTTTGGTGTTTGTAGTACAGGCAGCATGTCCCAAGGCAATTCTCCGTTAGTGCGCATCTGATTGAAAACTTCCCCATTGACTTCAACATCTTCCCATTCTAATTCTGACAATGCTAGAGCGACTCTACTTGCTTCTCCACGCCCTGGTACTGGAAAATACAACAATCTGTTCATATTCACGGGGGGATGAAATCACTTATTGTAGGTTTGGAGTGATTTGCAGTGTATTGAAAGAATTGATCAATTTGTTCTAACCCTTTGTATCACTAGTGAATTATTTTTACCGACGGTAGTAGCATTCTCAACTGGATTTGGCAATCTAACTAATTCTTTACCCTGTTTCCCACGGCTACGCATTCTTGCAAGGACTTCT
>Ga0206677_10000765_pt1 | contig 30435 bp, 30 predicted proteins | sample M130m12015metaG_FD_155475 | JGI IMG/M metagenome (GOLD analysis project Ga0206677, IMG submission 155475) | Ammonia-oxidizing marine archaeal communities from Monterey Bay, California, United States - M1 30m 12015 | ecosystem: Environmental > Aquatic > Marine > Intertidal zone | place: USA...
GTAAGTGGTTATTAAGGATCAAAAATGACTGAAAAGTATTATCAACTCGGCACACATAATGCAGAACAATTTAATGAATTACACGATTTATTATGCGAAACAACAGATAATATCGCTAATATTCCAAATAGAGAATGTACTTGTTTTGACCATAAAGTGCATTCACCTACTCGTGGAACTTTTATGCTTACAGACGAAGAAGCAACTGCACTAAAAGCCGATAGTAGAATAAAATTTATTAACATTGACTATACATTATATCCCGATGATTACAAACCACCACCAGAAGAATTACAAGCATCTAGTGTTCCGCTTCTTAATAGATATCAAGGCACTGTAAAATTATACAGAGAACACGAAACTTCAGATACTTTACCAGCAACTCCTGATGCAACTGATGTAAATAGAGCACCGTGGAGTTTAACACGTCATGCTCAAAAGCGTGACCCATGGGTAGAAAACGGTCAAGCAGACAATTATGTTTACGAATCTTCAATCACACAATACGGTGACGGGTTAGATGTAGATGTAATTGTAGCCGACGATGGTGCAGGCTGGATGGGTCATCCTGAATTTCAAAACAACTGTACAGACAGCGTAGCACCCGAAGGATATACTGGAGGTAATGTATTAGCAGGCAATGGTACTTGTGATATCTTAGATCTAATTTTAGATGGACCTTTATACTTAGATCCAGATTATTTTAATCCTACACCTGCAACTTTTAGTAGAGGCATTTTTGGCGCTCCGGGCGAATTAAGTAATTACACATTATACACTGGACAAGATCGTAATGGCAGCGGTGGCGGACTTGATGCTCCTTTAAATATTTACGTAGGCGATACCTTAAGAATATCTAATACAAGTCCAGATGGAAATCATCCATTATATATTAAAACTGCTCCAACTGCTGGTACAGACGATCTAGCGCCAAATACTACCGGGCAAGGTGCAATAAACAGCGGAACTGTTGTTTTTACACCAACCGAAGCAGGAACATATTATTATCAGTGTAGTACTCATGCAAATATGGGCGGAACTATTACCGTTGTACTTGGTGACAAAATCGAAGAACGCTGGGACGGAACTATTGTTCCAAAAGAGGCAAATGCAAGACTATGGTGGCAAAGTACTGCATACCGAAGTAGTGTGTTTAATACAAAGTTTCCAAATGCAGGCGCTACTACTCCTATGCCAAGCACATATACACGTTCTAACTGTAATGGCAGTAATACTGCACAGAGTGCTGTAGGACAGCACTGTACGCCCTGTATGGCGCTTACATACGGTAGAACACAAGGATGGGCATACAACGCTAACAAATGGGCATTAAACTTATATGGTACATACGGTAGTGATATCGAAAGAGGCTTTGATGCACAAAAAATCTTTCACAACACAAAACCAACTAATAGTAAGTACGGAACAAAGGATCCAACAGTAAGTTCAAACAGTTGGGGATATAGAGCAACCAAAGCAGGCGGCACTAATTACTATCATTTCAGAGGCGCTGATCCTGTATCTTATACTTCCGAACCTACATTTATATCGCATATGGGAACACAAGGCGATGCCGGACGTTGGAAAAGTGAAATGAAAACAAACTCACTTACTACAGCATTAGATGAACTTTGTGACAGCGGTGTTATATTTGTATGTGCTGCCGGTAATAGTAATCAAAAACAAGTAAATTGGGGTCATCAAGACTTTGATAATTACATTGCAACCAATGCTACAGATACATTAGAAGAAAGTAGTTATAGTGAATTTAGTGTTGCAGTGACTGGTACAACCAATAGACGTGGATTTCCACAACAAGGTGGTAAGACTGTTGACGGTGATACTGGCGAAGTTACTTATAAAACAATCAACATTGGTGCGCTAGACGACGACTATGCTACTGGTAATAAAGAACGTAAGGTAGGTTATAGTGATAGAGGCGAAGGTATCGATGCATATTTTGCAGCAGATGGAATTCTAGCAGCAAATAGATCATACACATCAGAAGGTGTATATCCGGTGACATATCCTGGATTTACTGCTAATAGCGGTAGCGGTGCAGGTGTTCCAGAAGATTGTGCGTTTAGCGGAACAAGTGCTGCATGTCCTGTGGGTGCAGGATTTATTTCTACATTAATAGGATTAAATAGAAACTGGACACATACTGATGTAAAGAATTATCTTAGTAATTTAGATAACCAAACTGAAGAAGATTTTTACTATGGCACAGAATCTACAAGTGCAACTGATGCTAACTGGACTGACTATCCTAGTTTAGAAGGCGGACCGGCAAAAGTTGGATATCAAGTAGCTATAACTCAAACTACAGCACCTAAGCGTGAAGCAAATATAGGCCCAGGTTTAAATATTGCAGGTATAAATCTTAACCGTATTGATAGGTTTGACAGAGGTCGTTAAACAAGAGATATTTTTATAAAATTTAACCATTTAGAAATGCCCGACTGTATACAAACACTGTTGGGTATTTCTTTTTTTAACAAAGTTTTAAGATATTCAGTATTAACAATTGACCACATATCATTCCAGTTATTAGGAAGAATATCAACAATAGTATCATGATTTAAAATATAGTAGTAGTTGGTCTTTTGCATATTTTTAATAACATTGTCACTAATATAGATAGGTTTATATTGTTTTACGTTTTCAAAAAAATCCATATTTTGTGTATCTATATAGGTAAAATATAAAACTGCTCCGGTGCTTACTAAGTTCTTTATGCAATATACCATCTCTTCAATTGAATGATGAGTAAAGACACTATTTGCAAATACAATATCATAATTAGGCAAAGATGGAAACGGTTCATTTAAATTACCATTTTGATTATATGCAGGATGCATTCTGTTCCAGTGTACACTTTTTACACCACTAGGCAACTGATCTAATCCAGGACGACTTATATCTAAACAAGTATAATTTTCTTTTAGGATTTTGCCATTACTTCCTTTGATTAAGTTTCCGTGATTTCCACCAAAATCTAAAATAGTTTTGTCTTGATAATCTTCAACAAGACTATCAAACAATCCAAATGTATCAGACTTTGTTTTAAATACTTCTCTATCTAATTCAAGTGTCAATGTTAAATATATCTTCTTCTAAGCCGTTTATTCTTTCTAAAAAGTCAGCGTAATGTATTTCTTCATTCATACTTAATCTAAAAAATAATCTTTCATCTAGCGAATCAACTTGGTGAGTTTTGCTTACATTTAAAACAGCACATCTATAATTAAATTCGTGCGTATGTTCAAAAACAATAGGCGCAGTTCCTTGCAGTAGTACATTTATACAAACATTTGTTCCGTAATCTACATGTGGCTTTAAACTTGTATTTGCAACTTGTCTAACATATCTAGGTTTTACTTCGCATTTGATTTTTGCAGCTAAAGAATTTGCAATAATATTTGCATACTTGCAGTCTTCAACATCAGATAATCTTATTATATCTAAGTAATCTAAAGTCTTATCACCTGCAGAATACTTTCTTGCCTTATTTTCGTGTAAATAAAATTCTTCTTTTAATACTGCAAAAACATTATCTGCTATTGGTAAATGAGTTAAATATTTTTCCATTGTACACCTTGTATATAAATATAGTGTATTTATTAATAAGGTAGTTTAATGAAATATTTTCAAGATATCGATTTGCCAACATACAAAAACTTAGACAAAGAATTAAAAGATTTAAATGTCAAGTGGTTTGAACATGCTAATCCTTTGCAGGCTGCACAAATTTGTTTAAATGCACCCAACGGATATACAGATGACCCAAGTTTTGGCTCTGGGTATTTTATAAATGTAAAAGATAATGCAGGCACATTTGTAAGATTTACAGACAAAGGCGAAGAACATATTCATTTATCTTCTGACAATTTGAAAAACTGGCTTATTTGCGATGTATTTAAAAATACAGTGTTTGAAGAAATTTTTAATATGATTAACAAAGAGTATCGTGCAGCTAGAATACGTTTTATGAAATCAAAACCTAATACAGCCATGAACTGGCATAAAGATCCTATTCCAAGACTTCATTATCCTATACAAACACAGCAAGGTTGCCTTATGGTAATTGAAGATGAAGTATATCATATGCCCTTAAACAAGTGGACAATAGCCCAAACACACAAAGGGTTTCATACTGCAATTAATTGTAGCAGAGAAGAACGTATACATCTTGTTGCTGATGTATTACCTAAGACCTAAGAAAGATTCGACTTTTGAATAATAAGTTTTTTCCATGTAATCTCTTGAATACTGTATTATCTCATCATCATACAAAGAATCGTAAGTTTTATTTCGTAATTCATCAAATGTAAAACCTAATGCTTGATAAAACATCAACATAAACGATGAAACTTTATAATCTACAAGAACACGGTTTTGTAGTTCACTTGCCAAAGATATAGCTTGATCGCTATCCCAATCTTTATTTTTCCATGTGTTGTCTTCATTGTTTACATCATACCCGTAGAATTCTGCATTTTGAGATAACACAGATGCAGTTCCTAGTTCTAAGGGACTAAAACTAAACGAATCAAACAAATCCTTTCTTTGAAACAAAATTTGTGTCCAATGTTGAATTGTTTGTTTAGTGTCTTTTGGTAGCCCAATGATAAAACTTCCAAATACACTTAGTTTATAATCGAATGCAATTTTTGATTGTTCTATAGTATCAAAGATTTTTTCTCTTGTACAACCTTTACCGATAGCTTTGGCTGCTTCTAAATTAAGAGACTCTACTCCTAAAAACCAAGCACAAACATTTATACGTCTTAACAAATCAATTTGTTCAGGAAAAGCAGCAACTAAGTCAATACGTATAAAAGCACTAAATTGTAAATCTTTTATTCCAGTTTCTTCAATTGCTTCTGCTACAATTTCTAATTTTTCAGTTTGTTCATTGAATGTATCGTCTATAATTACGTATTTGGTTGTTCCGTATAATTCGTAATTTAGCAACAACTCCTCTTTTATACGTTCTTTGCAACGTAAAAAACTTTTATCGCCTTTTTTCTTTCCAATTAAAGGATATGCACAAAACTTACATCTAAAAATACACCCACGACCAAACTCAATGCCCATTGCGTCCTCTGGTCCCCAAAAATCTTCAGGAATATAATTGATTTCAGAGTTTCTAAAATCAAATAAGTCGCCTTTTGTATCATAATCAATAATGTGCGGAGTAGTGCCTAGCTCTTTGTTATAGTTTATTTCTTTATTTTCTCTTAAATCTCTTGTTAAGTCAATAGCAGGGACTTCAGCCATGCCTACAATGTAATAATCTATACAATCTTTAACGTCTTCGGCACGTTTTGTATCCATTACACCACCGTAGACAGTTTTTACTCCTTTGGATCTTACATAGTCTGTAAGATCTTTTATTGCTTCGTCTTCAATTGGCCATGTCCAAAGAATATTTTTACGGATAGTATCTCTTGAATGTTTTTTACGTACAACATCTTTTGCTTTACGCATATACAACGACGAGCTAAATCCTGCCCATAAAGTATTTTCGCCTATTAATTTATCAAGGACTTGATTAATATTTCCTTTACGTATAAAATGAGTAAAATTATTTAATACAAAGACACTATACCCTTCATTTCTTAAAGCTGAAGCAATCTTGTATGCACCTACTGCTCTTGCAACTTGAAATAGAGGATCTCCGCCTTCAGTAAAAAGTATTACATCGTACATGTATTATCCTTTACGAGGCTTGTTAAAATCTACAGGAGTACCGTCTCGACCGGTATACCAAAGCCATCCGTTATCTTCTACAACTGTATCTTTGGTGTTATACCAATCGCTGTATACGCTATTATTACCCTTAACCCATAAACAATTACGGTCATCAACTTTGTATTTACAATTAAATATGTTTCCTAACACAGTTGATTTTTTTGGTGCTAGATTTTTTGCAGAATTTACATCAAACAAGTTTGTAAATTTATGCATTATTGCATTTACACCAATCTCTGTCATTCCCCATATAGTAATAACAGTAGCACCGGTATTTACAAACGCCTCGATAATATCAAATGTGACTGGTTCAGAACCTATTAAAAAAGTTTTGTTTGTTAAATCCAATTGTTGAAATCCTTTAGTAGCAATTACACCTTTGGCTTGCTTTGGCGTTAAGTGTGTATGCGTATATTTATCAGCTACTTTAACATATCTATATGGATTAAACTTTTCTAAATCTATTTTTGCACCTGCAAGTAAACCAGGTATAGTTTGTGCAAATAATCCGCCTGCTTTTTCTAAATTTAAACAAGTGTAAATATAACTTGAAGAATCTATATCTTGCGTGTTGCAAGCATATTTTGCATCTGCTAATATTTTAGTTGGTGTTTGAAAAATTTGTTTAGGCGGGCCGGATGTACCAGATGAATATATATTAACACCATTTTGAATTATATTTTCAAAATACTTTTGATCAAAGTTGTCATAATGAGTGCAAACTGTCAATATTATTTCTCCTTTGCAAAACGTCTAAATAAACAGGAACATTTAATTTCCAAATGTTTTGCGGAATACCCATTACAGCATCTATTCCTTGATGCGAAACTAAATTACTTTTTTCTAAAACAAAATAAAGTTTATTCAATTTAAGCATTTTACCACTAGCATCATTATCCATATTAGTAGTAATATAAATGTTTTTATCTTTATACATATCAATAACTAGAGGTAAATGATATTTAAACATCCAGCAATTCATATGATTACGACTTAAACCGCCCGGTATAGAATAAAGTTGTGCGCCTCTAAATAAAGCTCTTACGCCGTTTCGCCAAGGATGAACTCCACTTATACCTACAATTTTTTCTTTATTGTATGTCACAAACCATTTGCCGCCAAGACCCAAACACCATGTAAATTTCATTGCTTTTAAAGAGTTATTATTGTTGTATCCTAACTTATCACAACTTTGCATAAACTCCTGCAAATCATCATTATCTGTTGTAATGGTATGTGTTATGCTCACGAAAATCTCATTTGTAAATCTTTATACACAGTAGTACTTCCAAACATAGCTGGTAATAATTCAGGTTCTTGCATAATTTCAAAATTATCAAATCTGTCTAATAGGCCATTTGTAATAATTTCTAAAAAATGCTTTACTAAAAAGTCACCTGTACAATGATGCGGTCCGTATGCAAGTGTGACAGGATTAGGCTCATGATCTCTTTCTAATTTAAACTGTAATGGATCTTTGAAATATTTAGGATCTCGATTAGCGCCATAGGTATAAAGCAATATTCTTCCTCCCATGTCAAATTTGTGTCCATGAAAATTTACATCTTCAGTTACATCTCGGATGCCGCCTTTGAGAGGAGCTAAACGAAGACTTTCTCTTGCAAAAGCCGGAACAAGAGATCTATCTTCTTTTACCTGCTTTACAATATCAGGATATTTACCAAAATTAAGCAATATGTTTTGATATAAACTTAATGAAAAAGTAGGAATAACTACAGTCCACAATGACTGTATAAACATATATGCCATTAATTCAGGATTGTCATTATATTCTGTTTGCTTATCGTTTAGACTACGTGTCATATTAATCATAGTATCAGCATCAGGATCAACATTATGATAATACTTAATTGCTTTGTCAACTATTTCTGCAAACATACTATAAAATTCTGTAGTTTCTGCTACAGGTCTATCGTAATCCCAGTCTGGATTAAAACTTGAGAATATATTTCCTGGTCTCATCCAATTGTGAAACCCTTTCTTAACTTCTTCCTCAGTGACATTGAGTATATGCCAAGGAAATTCAATAGTTTCAATTTGATTGTCAGTCACAGATTTACCAATAACATCGTATGTTTTAAATGTTGTATTTTTTTCAATACTATCTAAATTCTTATATAAATTATTTTTAAATATTTCAGTAAAATCATTAGCTCTACGTTTTATCCAATCAAGGCTATGTTTTTTAGCAAGAAAATGATGCGGGCCTTCTCTTAAAGTCAAAGCATATCCTGCTCGCCATATACCGCCCATCGGTGTTGGATCAAATGGTGCTGGACTTGTTTTAGCCAAACTAAAAACATCGTTCATCTTCGAAGCTTCTTTTAATTTATCCATACTGAATATAATCCAGTGTTTATATATAGGATGCCAAAAGAATCCACGTGGTTCGTTTTCAAAACAAAATGCAGCATGTTCGTCCATATTATACAAAAATGCAGGGTTTACTATATCAAAATCATTCTTTCTCATTTGAAATCCTTTTAGGTATTTTGCTATCAGCACTACTTACACAACTATCAGTCATACAAGGCATAGGCTTATCAAACAGTTTAAATCCTGTTTCAATATTACCTAATGGAACATCGTGACAGCTATAACTGCGCTTTACGCTTCCGTCTGGCTCACGTATAATAATACCTTGATATCCAGCGTTGCAACTCCAACCTTTAAACTTGTTGAAGTTAAAAGCATTAAAGCGTTCTGCTTGGTCCATGTACCATGCTTTGCCGTCTTTGTCTCTAAATTCTACTTGAAAATGCCACGGCACACTAGCATCTGGCTTGTGCATAACATCTTTTGGTATTTCAAATTTAGGCTTTGGACGTTCTGCCCACTTGCGTTTACTTTCTGTGTATGCACGTTGTGGCATGCCATTGTGCAAACGTTTTAGGTCCTCCGGTTTGTATCCATCAACCACCCTACTAGCAGTAGGGTCTGATTGCGGCTTGAGGGTGACGTTGATTCCTTGCTCGTGGAAGAACAGGGCATTTTCCCAATCTCTTTCAAACCAGTCTGGAACCATAACCATATTGATTGTAATTTGTACATCGTGCTCCTGACAGAAGATTAGTTTATCTGCAAAGTCCTGCATCTTCTCACGTGTATTTAAGTGTTCTGTGTGCAGACTTGCTGTAATGCTGGCACGATGAAATGGCTTGACTGCTTCTACATACTGCTCAAACCAGCGCATATTGCGACTACAGTTTGATGTCATGTGTACACTGGTGTAGTTGGTGTTGTCTACGTCATCAGCCAAATGTTGTAGAATGTCCAAGTACCCAGGATGAAAAGTAGGCTCACCACCACTAAGACTAAAATGATAACTATTAAATCCGTTTTCACGTGCTTGCCTCTTTATCTCATCTATGGTCCGTAAGCATAGTTCTGTAGGACGGTGATCTTTACGGTCACTGCGGGCATAAGGCCAACAGTAGGAGCATTTGTAATTGCAGAATCTTCCGAGGAGCCAACTGACAGTGAATATATCACGATAGAGCAAAGTGCGCTGACCGACACTGACAATATCGTCAAAAGGTATTTTAGTAAAGTCATAGTTACTCCATTTTAAATCTTCTGTCATAGTTTATTATAACACCTTAAATTTTTTTTGTCAATAATTTATCTAGTTTATCATAAAAGTAATTTTCAAACAATTTTTTCCATGCCTCAGGAGATGCGTGAAAACCGTCAGCATATATTTTCTTATTTTCATATATAGAATTATCATTATAATTATATAATCTTCTTATTCTTGTATCCAGCACATAGTGGGTAATAAGTTCGACGTTATGCATTTTAAATTCATTTTGCACACGTCTGTCTTTTACAAGATAGTTATCAAAACTAAACCATAGAACCTTATGATTTTTACTTGTTATTAAAGCATTTAATGCTATTATTTTTGAAATAAGATCTTCTTCCTCTAGTGTTCTAATACTATCTATTTTTAATTTTAGCAAAGATTTTTCAATACGACGATCCCAATTGGTCATTCCTGAATCTAATTTTGATATGTTATAATATTCTATAAAAACATTAAACAATTTATAATTCCAAAAATTAGGAAAATTATCTACCATACTCCATGATTTATATTTTATATCTTCTTTACGCTTATATTCTTGATAACGTCCTAATTTTGGTATTTCTGCCAAAATTAGAATATTTTCATTTTGATGCTTGTTTATGATGCCATGTATCCTTGGAAAGTAACTTTCTATTCCTAGTGCAACTACTCCATAGTTGCACGATCCAACTTCATATCTTTCTGCAACTAGTTCAGAAAATGGATTAAATTCAGGAACTGTATGACTTGTACCATGCAGTACTATTTTTTTAAAATTTTCCAAATGCCCAATATCTTTCATGACACCACCAACAATCGCCGCATACTGTAGAATAGTTATTTGTTACATTTGCCAATCCTTCACAACTGCGTGTAAGAGGCAACAGAGTATCTACTAGTTTATGCTTTTTATATATTTTGGCTAATTGATCCTTAGTCATTTGTCCCCAGGGTCTGTACTGAGGAGGTATTTTTTTATTATCATGCACCATTTCCATAAAAATTTTAAACCCATCTTGTCGTTTTTTTACAGGACATGTTTCTACAATATCAATAATTTTGCCGTTTAATTCTATGGTAGCATCTTTAGTAGGCGCCATACTTGTTGCATTCATTTGTAAATCTATATTATGCAGTTTATATATTTCAAGTTGTGCTTCAGTAAAATAATCTGGCTCGGGCAATTCATAGTAATAAACATGATGTTTTTTTATTAAAGATGTTTTGAAGTACCCAACAATAAATCTAATAACACCTTGTGCAACTTGGGGGTTCCAATTATCTTTACGTGCATGTCCTAATGTTAATACATGTACATTTTTATCTTTTACGTTGTTTTCTTCAAGTGTTCGTATTAGTTCAAATAACATAATAGAACTATCAGCTCCACCGCTGCAATTAACTAAAATGTTATTGTAATCTTTTACAATATCAAACATCTATTTCTCCTAATCTTAATTTAATTGTTGGAATTATGTATTCCTTTAACACTTTTTTTTGCCAATATATATTCATATGTACACCATCATTTGACCAAGATTTTACCCTTCTAGGATTGTAATGCTGTTTAAGTTTGATAAGATGATATACACTTTTTATATCAGGATGATCATTAGGCAAATGTGTACCATTGTGAACAGTCCAGCATATATCAATAACATTGGCCATTTGACATATTTTTCTAGCATAATGTAAATCAATACAGGCAACCGTACCTGCTGCCATGTCATCGTGAAGAATTTGATTTACATCGCTCCATATTTTAAATTTAGGTTTTGGCACGTAATCTACATTTTTATGGTCAATCGAGGTGGTATAAATCGTTCCTTCATGCCATAAAGGACTATAAGATATCATATAATCTTTTTTCAAGCGTTCAAAGTTTACATTTGGGCTAGACGGTGTAGGCCAATACGGACCGTTGTATATATAACGGGTTCCTCTATTCACAATTCCTTCAATTAACACTGCATCTACTTTGTAATCTTCAACCAAATGCATTATACGATTAGCATACAATTCACTTCCTCGTCCAGGCATTGCTTTACATATAAATTCATGTTCTGGCATCATTTCATTTAATTGTTCATAAAGTCTAGGCGTCAGCTTTACATCTTTTCCATTATATCCATAACTATGACTACTACCAACAATTCCAATTTTCATTCTTTATATTTCTCCGTTATCATGTCATAAACGTTTTTTGCTAACACTTCATTACCTGCAGGTGTAAAATGATAGCCTTCATCTAAAACATATTCATTCTTAAACTTTATTGTATCTTCTATGCACGGATTGTTTAAATGCCTTGATTGTTCAAACCAAGAAAATGTAACATGCTTTCCTTTGAAGTTATTCAATACAGCATCTCCTGCTAATAAAAAAGCCTTATCTTGTTCCCAAAAAATATCTGGATGGATATACTTAAAAAACATATTGTGAATTTTTGAGCTAGTGCTGCTATCATATAATCTGCCTTTTCCTATTGTTGACAAAGTAAAAATTTGACAATCTTTTTTAAAAGTGTTTCTGTTTATCAAGTAATAGTTTTCACCCGGTTTTTGTACAGCATGCCTTACCAAGGCTTTATTTTCTAATTTTTTTTGCATGTTGTATGCAAAAAATCTATTCTGTGTTGTAATTTGTCTTACTACAATATCTGGTTTAAAATAACTAATTGCTTGATCCATAAATCTATAAGTTAAATAATTACTACCGCCGCCAATACCTAAATTGTATACAGTAGCATTTGGAAAATATTGTAATAATTTATAAGGATAGGTGTCTTTATAAGACATAATACCATCTACCCAACCATCTGTATAACTACAACCTACACAAACTATTTTCATTTATATACCACACTTTTCTGTACATAAAGGCAATAATCTATTTGAAAAGTTATCTTCTAAATCTTCTTCATAAAATTTATGATTTAATATTTCAAAAATATTATAATAATTCAAATTATTAAAATTACTGCCGTATTCACTTATTCTTTCGTCAAGCCAGACAAAACGTCTCCGGTCATTTGCTCTGCCAGTATGCATACTAAAGTAACAACAAGGCCATACTTCTCCCATTTGATTTATTTGTATTCTAGCATCTTTCATCCACGGACAAACAGGTTTAGAAACCTGTGTACTATTGCTAGTTTTTTTATCATTATTTTTAATTTCATCTTCTGACCATTCAACATCTTTACGTAGATTATCTACAGTTTGTTTATTAGGAGACGTAATTAATCCAGCAGGCATTCCTTTGTACTCAACAACAGGTATACTTGTATCAAAACTTCTATTTAGACTAAATGCAATAAACCCCATTTCTTTTGCTAGATTACTTGCTTCGTGTAATTGATGTAAATTATGATCAAATACAATCATACGCCATCTAGCAGGACCTCCTGCATCTATATATGCTTTAGCATTTTTCATAATATCGTTAAAGTCAACACCTCGTCTATATATGTGATTTGTATCTTCTAATCCATCGATACTAAATGTAACTACACTTCCAGGAAATTTCTTTACAATGTTTGCTAAAGAAATCCAAAAGTCCTCAGATCTTGCTCCGCCATTAGTGTGGATATTTAATCTAACATTTTGGTTAGGTTTATCATATAACAATTCTAACATTTCAACAAATTTTGGATGACTTGATATGTCGCCAAAATTACCATTAAAACTAATCTTTTCTAATTTAGTTTTATCAGCAAAATCACAAACTTGCTGCCAAACATTCCAACTGATATGTTGCAATTTTACTAAAGGATTAACTGTACCGCCTTTAATATTTCTTACACATGCACCACAAAAACTATTACAATAACTTGTAATATCTATTTGTATTTCAAAAATATTAAAAGGATTTATTACATTCATTACTCTAGGTGACCTTCCATCACTTTATTATAATTGTCTATGTATTTGCTTTTAGGCGCACAAAGGCCGCAACCACATGTGTGCTTTGGACAAATAATTGTTGGTAATGTATTTGTACTAAGTTTGTGTTTTAGGTCTGCTAATATTTTATCGCCTTCGCTAATTTTACCAATTGGACCTCGTGTTTGGTCAAAACGTGCTTGACATGTCTGATGATGGAAAACACTATCAGTTTGTTGTTCTAAATGTAAAAAGAAATAGTTTACACTACAATGCCAACCTTTAAATTCTCTTAGATCAACAAACGTGCTTTTTCTACTTTTGCCTTTCAAACTTAGACACATTTCTCTACTACCGCAACACGGTCTACCGATTGTCATGCCTAGTTTTTTCTTTTCACTGGTCTTTTCTCCGGCATTGCTAAGTTGTGCTGCTTCTTCTTGTGTTTCGTTTAATTCTGCATTTTTATATGTCCAGTAATTTTTCATGTAATCTAATTGTTCATCAGTGTACATATGCGCAAAATTACTTTTACTGTCAGGCTCTTCTCCAATGATTCTTGGAACATACTTTACACCTATGTTGTGTAGATAATCACATAAATCTTTACATTCATCAAAGTATGCTGCATGAAACATTACATTACAACTAATGCTAAAATCTGCATCATGAAACTGTTTTATTCTATCACGTACTTGCTGTTTTAATTTTTGATCACTTTCTGCATGATAACTAACAGTTATATGTCCTAAGTTTTCCATTACAGCATCGGCCATTTTAGCACTCATTGCTCCGTTACTGGTAAGAGCAAACCCGCAATCCCATTTATCTTTATAATTTGCTTCGTATTGTTCTCTTAAATATTTTACAAAAGGAATAAAGTTTGGATTTACTGTTGGTTCTCCTCCAGTAAAACTTATGCTAGTATGTTTGTAACTTCTTTTCTCCATATAAGCATCAATATATTCGAAAAGAAAATCAACTGCACCTTTAAGTTCTTCTATACTTGCATGAGGACTAAAATTATCATGTCTATGTGCTGGGCAGTAACTACAATCATAATTACAACGTCTGCCTAAATCCCAAGTAACTTGGAATACTTTACCTGTAAGTAGGTCAACTGTATCAAAACTCATTATATATAATCCTTAAATATAGGTTCTACGTCTAACAAACTCTCTGCTCTAATTTTGTCTAATGCAGAAGTATAATTTTTAAAATAATCCCAATGCTCATTATAGTAACTTTCGCTAGTCATATAACTTACTACACTGTTTCTTATGTCTTTTGCCTTTGTTTTTGTATTATCTGGTAAATCTGTATCTTCTATCCAGTCTACAAAATTATCAAAATTTGTTACAATCTGTTTTTTTAAATCATCTGGCAACACTCTAATATTTAAGTGTTTAGGATGATGTGCCATATGGAATGTGATAATAGGTTTTCCTTTAAAGCAATTTAGTTTTTTAAAACCACTCTCTGTTAGTTTCCATTTCATAAAATCAATCATATGGTTTACGTTATATGCTGTAACTGTAAAGGCGAGCCATCCCATTATGTTAGGTGGCGACCTGTCTAATGTATATAGATTTTTTAAAAGTTTATTCCATTTTGCGGGATTTCTTTGGTATTCTAAAACTTTACCGTATCCATCTATACTTGCACCAACTCTAACTTGTTTAAATTTTTTCCACAAATCAATTACTCTAGGTGGCAATGTACTCATATTTGTATTATATTCAACAATAATATTTTTTGCACTATCAGTATCAATGCAATGTTGTAAAAAATCATAGTGTCTATCTATTAACATTGGTTCACCGCCTGCAAAATAAACATGTTCAATGTTTTGCACATTATTATACAATTGGTTCCAAAAACTGTCATTATTTACCCAATTATAGGCATCGGATACAAGTTTGTTTCCTTTACGATATATCTTTACTTCACCGCTGGTTTCTTTATAAGTAGTTTTACCTGTAAGTTTTTCCCAATCTTCATACCAAGTATCGCTATCAGTTGGACCGCACATTCTACATTTTAGATTACAAAAATTACCAAATCGCAAATCATAATATTGTACAGGATTTATATCAGTATCAATTTCGCCTAAATTGTTTGTAATTTTTTGTGCTTTTTGTAATGTAAAATCTGGCCAATTTTTTTCTTCATATAGACGTCTGCTGCTTAGTCCATTTTCTTCTTCATTCCGACAGCGGCCGCACTCTTCACTCCACTTACCTGATAACATATTTAATCTTACATTTTTTATTAAATCTGCATTACGTGCTTCGTTTAAATTATCAACGCCAACATTATATGCAGTACCATCCGACTTTCTAATTACACCTTGATTTTTTGTAATGTTTGCCTGACAGCATATACGTATATCTCCATTAGATCTAGCTGCTTGAAATATCCACGGTATAGGGCAAAATGTATCAGACATCAAAATAACTCCGGTGTAATTAGTTTTTCTATTTTATTCCATAATTCGTAATTTTTATCCATCCAATGTTCTGCACGTATTTTATTTAACTGAGCATCATTTCTTACAAACAAACCAAAATCTCCTTCAACATTCATTTCATTACGTAGTAAATTGAATATTTTTTTATATCTAATATCATACTTACTAGATATGCTATCAATATATTCTTTCATCCACGATTTTAATTGTTCAGGCATATTTCTTGGCTGCATCCACTTAGGTCCGTCGACTACAACACATTCATGCCAGAGACCTTGTTCTGCACAAAAGTCAATTATTTCATGTAATTTATTTACGTTGTAAATACTAATTGCACTGTGTACATTTATATTGTCAAAATGTTGTTTATACCATTGAATATTGTTATATACATTTGTCCACTCGCTATCCTTGCGTAAAAAGTCATTTAATGTGCCATAACTATCAATACTTAGATCAATGTTTACTTTATTACACTGCTTGAGCAGAGATAACAATTCTTCATCGGGTAGTATACTAACATTTGTGACCAATAGTATTGTAATATTTTCAAGTGTACACTTGTTTAGAACTTTTTTTAATTTAGCCTGCTCCATCATAGGTTCGCCACCTAACACTTTAATAAAACGTAGATCACTTAAATCATAATCGTCTACAATTGTATTATCTGTGACAACACCACGAGGTATTTCCATGCCTAATTTTTTTGCATCGCTGTACCAATGTGTGCTTAATGATGGCATACACATTCTGCACTTGTTATTGCACACATTTGATAGTGCTAAATCTATATTTGTAAGTTTTTTTACTTTGCCTCTGCCTTCTTCAACAGTAGGAAGTCCAAAATCGCCAGTCCACGGTGCAACTAGATCGGTTCGCATACTCCTAGCACTGTGTTTTTCGTCTTCATAACACTTTCGACACCCATGCACATACTCATCATTGAGCATTTTTTGCCTTAGATAGTTCATGTACTCATGATTAAACGGATCAGGATGTGATACGTTCAAGTCTTTTGGAACATCGTCTTGATCAAACACACAACAAGGAAATATTTGCCCATCCGGACGCATTGCCATGTGATGAAACGGCATTACACAAGCATGTTTTGGTAATTTACTCATACCATCTTTCCGGTTGCATAGGATCGATACTTAATTCATTGATATTAAAATGCGCAGGCTGATCAACAATCCATTTAATGTAGCTCGCAGCTACATTTATATCCATAGTTTTTCTATCAGGATGCTTTTCTTGATTATTACTTAATGTGCCAAAACTAATATACGAGATTTTTGGTCCACTTGCCCATACACCAGTAAGTCCTAAAGTGTTTGAATAGTCACGTAATGCTTTCTTTTCGGCGTTGTATAACCAAGCACCGCCTTTTTTAACACGATCAGTAGTACTACCTATGTTAATAATATGACAGTTATGTTTTTCTAATATACATTTTTTATACACAATATCTAATAGACTTGTTTGATTAAATCTAAACAATGCACTACAATTAATAAAAACATCATGCGCTAGTACTGCTTCTGCACAGCGTTCCATATCTAACTTTTTGCCAAAGTCATAGCCAGTACTTCTACTAATAAATTCTGCTTCTGGATATAGTTTATAAAGTGCAGCCGAAACGCCTACATCCTTGTTACCTGTTATAATCATTTATTTCCTTTATTATATTTACTACACGTTTATTTGCCCAGGCACGTTCTTCGCACCACCAGCATTGTTTGCATTCTGGTATAAACATTCCGGCACTATAATCCTTAAAATGTCCGCAGGCTTCTTTTATTACATCGTGATGATTGATATCGCCTTCACAACTGCGTGTTGTTTCATACAAATCTAGTATATTGTGTATGTAATACTGTGCAACAATCCAATCCTTTTTTACAAATCTAAAAGGATGCACAAATGTAGCATTTACTTTGCCGCTGTAAAACCACAAGTCAGACATTGTGCCATCCTCAGCATCTCTGTCTCTATTAGTCATACGATCTTCACGCAAGTCATCTGGGTTTTTACTAGTAGCATTGTATACTGCATCTAAGTTGTATTCCCATGCAGAAAATTTGTTAAAACTACCAACAATAATTTGATCTCCGCTGCGTCCGTTAATTACAGGACCAATAACTCCGTGTTCTAATTCTGGCGGAATGTATGTTGTATACCTGTTTTCAATAATGTAAGGAAACAAGTCTTTTAATTTGTTAAAAACTTGCATAGAAATATGGCCTTGCCACGGTCTTGTTTCCCAACAACGTTGATATGTGATAACATCTACTTTTGTAGGCAAATTATATCTTTGTATCATACTACAAAGTAAGTATGTCAATAATGCACTATCAGCACCGCCGGAAAGATTAATGCCAATGCGTTGCCATTTTTCATCTAAAGGAATACTTAGATGCGACACAGTATGAAGCAAAATATTGTCAGCAATATTTTTATATAGACTATTGTTTACTTCATACATTATATACTAATTCTCCATCAACAAATTGAAATCGTTGTATGTGATCATTAAAATTTTGATTCCATAGCTTATCTGATTTTGGAATATACTTTAATAGTGCTTGATAGTCTTTGTTTGACGATTGATGATTCATCACGTATTCTCTTACTTCCTCAATAGCTTGTAGAGCACTAGTAATGTCAGTCCACCATCCATAATTAATTTCTTCGTCCCATACATAGTTATACATTTCTTTGGTAGTAAGAATATTTCTCCTACGTTCTTTGTCTATTTTAATTACAGCATTCCTTGCATTTTCAATTTCATTTAGTGTTGGACCTCTATACTTTAACATCATTACACTAGGATTTAAATAAGCAGGTGTATACACAATACTACAATTTATATAATCTAGTTCTAATGACAAAAATCCACTCATTACATCTTCAAATTCCATAAGCTGATATACACCAGTAGTACACACTAAATTAATATGACTATGTTTATTGTCAACTGCTTTAAATTTTTCAATGTTTTCTTTTAGTTTATTCCAGTCACCTTGTCTAAAGTAAGGATACAAGCGAGGGCCAGCATCTACACTTATCATTATATTACAATAACCAAATTTTTTCAAGAGAAAACTTAGTGCTTCTGGATCAAAATCGGCATTAAAATTACTGTGGAATATGATTTTGATATTTTTAGCGTTTGGATGTTCTGATAATTTTTCTAGTGTAGGCAAAAATTGTTTTTGGTATAGTACTTCCCCGCCAGCAAAATCAATACGTTCCAAGTTAGGAAAGTTTTTGTTTAAATCTTCAGCAATTTCCAATGAACGTTTTGTACTAATTTGCATTGTAAAATCATCGTCCTCTGATGATCTATGCATACGTCCTGTAAGCTGATGCAATTGGTGTTTGTGATCTTCTTCATCCGGTGTATAGTCTTTGAGTTTTTTTAGCCACCCACTGCTAAACACTACACTGCAATGCAAACAAGCCATGTTGCAACTATGACTAAAACGTATTTCTACTGTTTTTAATCCTTTGAAATCAACCTCGCCGGTTTTTGCATTATAATATTCTAAGTCAGCTTCTTGTTCTTGCCGCATACTAGTGCCGCTTTTATCACGTTCTACATGCTCGCACATGTCGCAACCAAAACTCCATTTGCCACTCATCATTTCTAATCTATGTTTGCGAAATTGTTCGTTATTGTAAAACTCACTAGGCAACCATGCTTCGTCAAGCACTTGCATTTTTTCATGCTGCTGCGGACAACTGGTAATAAACCCGTTCTTAAAATTTAGACCGCCTATAGTGTAATAACAAGGTAAGCTCATAGATTCTCCAATAAAAATCCATTACAATTATCTAGTCCCCATTTCTTTTCTTGGCAAAAGAAACAATGACCACATTCGGGCGGATACTGTCTATTGCGTCTGTATTCTTCGCCAAATTCTGCAATATCACCTTCGCAACTACGAGTAAGTTTTAACAAGTCCCATTGATCATAATTATGATACTGCGCCATTGTATAATTTTTTCTAAGTAAACCAAAAGGATTTATAGCCGGGCCACTAATTGCCCAATCCCAGTTGTCTTTCATAAATTCTTCATTTCGAAAGGTAGGTTCGTCATCAGTAGCAAATGGAGGATTCATTGTTATGCCTGTGTATATTAAATCTATATTATATCTGTACATAACGTATTCTTGAAAATCTAATGTACACAATACATCACAGTTTGCTTCTCTTGGTAGTTTTGTAAATAAATGTTCTTTGCCTAAACGTGTAAGAGGAACATCTTCAAACTCCGGAGGCAAAAATCCCCATATCTGTTCTTGTATAATATCTGGAAAACGTGCCTTTAGATAATTGTATACATCTTCTGCCATAGGAGCAAGCCAAGGTTTTTCTTTCCAAAAGCGTACTAGTGTCATACAATAGATCTTATTGTTGTAATTATTCTTTTCTATATAATCACACAACATATAAGTTAGTATGCTGCTATCAGCACCACCACTTAAACTAACAAGTAAGTTTTTTGCATTAGGATCAAAATGAACAGGCAACCCGTTTATCCTATGAATTTCCGGATAAGGTCTAAAGATCATTTCGTAAGTTTTTATAAACTGTTCATCTTTGTACCCTGCTTCTAAATAATCTAAATAATGCTTATCGTCCATCAAATATGTCTTTCATTTCAGGAAATACTTCGGCAAAACTGTTTCCTCGTTGTGTATCACATCTATGTAAAAATTCTTGCATCTCTGGCAAACGTCTGCTCCAATCTTCACTTTCCATAAAACTCAACATTCCTTTAAGACGTTTAATACCATACGGAGCGGCATCAAACATTTCTTTTGTAATTTTACCTTTATGCCAACTAGGAACACCTAGTTCCCAGTTTTCTTCCCACCATGGATAGAACTCTTCATACTTTTTACGTACTTCTGCTTTGAACCATTCTGGCAGCACTTTAACATTCAAGTGCGGAGGATGATATACAAAGTGATAGTTTATACCGCCTGCGCCAAAAGGCCACATGTTGATCTTTTTAAATCCTTGCTCTAACTTCCACTTGATAAAATCTGGTATGTAGTATATGTTTAATGCTTGTACTGCACATGCTACAGTTATTTCTACATTGTTGCTAGTTTCATTATCTAGTATGTGAAATACTTCTTCTTGGCGTTTCCATTCACTTGGATAACGAATGTAATCATTCATTTCTTCGATGCTGTCTATCGAATAGTGGAAGCGCACCAGTTTGAATTCTCGCCATAGATCAAATAAATCTTCTCTCCATTCAACTCCATTACTGTTATAACGCAGTTCAAGATTTTTTGCATAACCCATTTTAATCGCATGTTCAAGTATTTCATAATGTTCCTCAATAATAAGACTTTCACCGCCGGCAAAGTATATTTGTTGCATACTGGGCATTTGTTCATAAAACTGATCCCAGAACACAGGATTTTGTTTATGCCAGTTGTAGCTACTGCCGTTTGTACTGCCTTTGTCTTGCCACTGCATTGTTTCTTTGAGTGACTCATTCTTAACACCCGGGAAGATTGCCTTGTAATCTTTGATCCAACCACTACTATCGTGTGGTGAACACATTACACATGCCAACTGACACTTGGTGCCGAAGCGTAAGTCAATGTATGCCAAGTTAGGAGGCACTTCGCCGTCTTCTGTTGTATCGGCTATCAGTTTATCAACATCGGTACGCTGACTCCAGTATGCAGTTTCCCACATACGTTTGCTATTATGTCCAGCAGCTTCTTCTCTATAACACTTCAAACAACTAGGAGGCTTTTCACCGTTCATCATTTGCTTGCGTACATTTTTCATGTATTCACTATTCCAAGCAGTTTGAAAATCAGTCACGTTTAAGTTGTTTGGCTTTCCGTCATCTGTTTTAAGAATACCAACTTGTCCGCCATGTTCTTTGTCGTTTGTAGGGCCAACACTACTAGCATTGGCAGTGCAGCACACTCTCATACTACCATCTGGTCTTGTGCTTAGATGCACCCAAGGAAGGATGCAAAATGTATCGCTTACTTTGCTCATACTGTACTTACCTAATTATCTATGTAGTTTATTTCTTTATGATTACTTACGTGTTTCGTTTGTCTCAATGTAATACAATTCATTATGATATGCTTTATTTTTTGCACAAGTTTTAATACATCTTGTCAAATGTAAAGGATGTCCCGGTGTCCAACTTGCTTCCAATAATTTTTGATACCAACTATGATTTAATATTTCTTCTAAACTGTTATAATTTAAATTATTCCAGCCTTTGTCAAAATAATTTAATTTATCGATTATCTTTTCAGAATTTTTAAAAAAACTATCCCATAAAAAACAACAAGGCCATACACTTAAATCGTTAGCAATAAAAATTTCTTGTTCGTGTATGTACTTGCATGTAATACTGCTTACAATTTCTGTTACTTTGTTTTTATCAGTTTGTTGTTTTTTTGTTTTGTACTCTAGAATAAATTTATCTAATTCTTTTGCAATTTCTTTTTGTTTGTGTTCTTTAGTACCAGTTGTAGTAATTATTTTTGTTTCTTTTAAATTTTTCTTTCCTATTTCTGATAGCCATTGATGATAACTATTACGCATTCCTGTTCTAGTTGCAAAGTCAAAACCTAATACAGCAGCGTGAGCCCTAGCTGTAACTAAATCTTTTTCATTGTGATCAAACTCAATAAAAACCCATGTTGCATGTTTTTCAGGTGCAGTTTCTGCAAATGATAAAATATTACGTTCTACTACATTCCACTTAGTGTTTACACGATATATATGATTGGTTTCTCTGTGCCCGTCTATGCAAAAATGCACATGTAATTTTCCTAAATACTTTGTAGCAAGTTCGCCTAGCTGTTTCCACCATGCTGCGGTATTATATCCGCCGTTGGTACTATATTCACAGTATGCACCTTGACTAAGAAGGTATTCTGTCATGGCTAGACAATCAGGATTGGTAATAGGATCTCCAAGCACACCACAAAACTTGAACTCTACTCCATTGTAATCTGCAGGTGGAAATATTCTCTGCAGATCTTGCAGTGAAAAACTGTTTATTCTCAGCAAATCACTATTAAGTGTTCTAGCACAACCCGGACAAGCTGCATTACAATCACTGGTAATTTCTAATTCTACTTTTTTAATCATTTGAATTGTGCTCCAAACGGATCAAACTCTTTTCCGCACTTCATACTACATACTTTTAATTTGCCATCGGCACAACTCGATTTATTCCAACTGTTTTCGATATCATCAAAGATACCTGTATCAAACACTGCACGTAGACCATGTTTTTTTGCACTGACTGCATCTTTGCCGCCCACAGCATCGATAAAGTCCCATACTTGTTCTTGCTTAGGATCTTTGTGCCACCATTTGTACATACGCCCAGCAGTCCAACAACACGGCATAGCAAGTCCTTCGGCTGTGATAAACAAATTGCCTTCGTCTTTTACTTTACAATGTATTTCTGCACGATCATAATATGCGTCCATACTGCCATGCTTGTCTTTGACTTTGTCGTATTGTTTAATTGCATCATTTTGATATTTTTCATCAGGCTTTTTAAGTTTAGCAGTTTCCTTACCTTTGCGATTTATTGCTTGGTGAGATTCTTTCTTTTTACTTTGTGCTGTTACAAATCGGCCTGTTTTCTTTTTAATAAATCTTTCGCAGCCCCAAGTATTTGCAAGTGCTTCTGCTTCTTCAACTTGATGTTGATTGTGTTCAAAGATTAAAAAGTCCCAACGTGCTCTACCACCTGCGTCTATGAACGCTCGCATGTTGCGTTCTACATTATCCCATACAACTCCTTGGCGATATAAATGATTAGTGTCACGCAAACCATCCACACTAAATATGACGGCACCCATCCTTCCAAAAACTTCAGCCAGCTGTCCCCACCATTCTTCATTTTTTGCTCCTGCATTTGTATTCATACTCAGCCACATTTTTTCATTATGCTGTCTAAAGTATTTGAATATTTCTAGTGTATCTCGTGCTACAATAGGGTCGCCTAAGTTGCCGCACATATACATAGTGTTTAGTTGTGCAATAAACTCCGGTTCAAAGATACGTTTACAATCGTCTAATGTAAGTTCACTCAAATCAATGTGTGGATTTAATGCTCCGCCATTTTGATTGCGATCACACATAGGGCAACTGGCTTGACAGTTTTGTGTGTTTTCTAAATGTATTGTTTTTATATTTTCGTACTTATACATCCATTATCAACTTTACATCTTTACCAGGACCAACCTTACTGGGCAAGTCGCCATACTCATCAACATACCATTCAATAACAGCCTTGTACCAGTTTTGACTGTTGTGATGTGCTAGTTTATTAAACTGCCAAATATTATTATTGGTTGCTTGTATTGTACTTAAAGCTCTAGCACTTTCAGTTTGCATTTCTCGTAGTGTTAAATTACTTATATCCAATTTTCATAAACCTCGTGTATTTTTCTAATTCTAGTTCGCCTTCATATAATACAGTTGACATTGGCGCACTTTTACTAAATTGTTTTAATGTACTAAAACAGTTAACATGCTCTGGAACTTCAAAATAATTGTTATTTTGTAATATTACTAATTGCTTTGGTAAAATTTTACCATACCAATCATCAAAGTCTTCCAAATGTTCTGTACTTGTGTTTATAATTGTATCTGGAATAGTCCATAATGTTTCAGTAGTACCATCTGATTTATTTACATCATATATATGTTCGTCAAACATTATTTCATGAATATCTTGTGTACATGCTTTAAAACGCCAATCGTCTAGCACCCATTTTTTATTAAATGTTTCTGCAATTTTCCATACACTAGGATCTATATCAAAACTAACAATTCTTTCTACATTAGTTTTTGATTCAAATAGCATTGTTGCTAATGTAGCATACCATCCTGCACATAAAAATACTACACCTAAATCAACATTTATTTCTTCTAATGTGTTTACTAACCAAAGTTTACTTTTTATTTGTCCTTGACTTAAACAATCTTCATCAAAATCAATATCATTTGTAATTAAATCCTTTAATGATTTTACAAAATAACTATCTGTATAACGTGTTAGAATTTTAAACAAACTCCAAATATTATCATCAAAAATAAGTTTTTTTAAATCATCTTCGCCAACAAGTCTAAATACACTAAAAACATTATCTTCACAAACTGCTTTACGCAAATCGTCATTGCCGGGTAATAATCTAAATAGACTATGGATATTATCTTCTAATACTGCTTTACGCAAATCTTCTATATCGCCTACACAACGCTTATTATCGATTATTCTAAAAATACTATGAGAACTTTTGCTTACAATCGCCTTAGCAAGTTCTTTTTTATCTAGCAATGTTAAAATAGAATAGATGTCTTTATCGTTATAACACCTTCTTAATAATTCAAGTTTTTTATTATTAGAATTTAAAATTTCAAATCTATCTAGTATTTTAAATATTTCCATTAAACTTTTCCTCTAACCAGTCAAAGTCATTTATCATTTTTAATTCTTCTACTTTATTTCGATTTCTAGCACCGTATGCAGCACCTGCTTTTGCACCTTTTAAAGCATATTCGCCAAACTCGGGCTCGCCTTTTAAATAAGTACACCAAATACGCAACCTATCGTTGGTTTCGTTATCTTTTTGCCTATCAATAATCTTACTACTCAATTTTACGCATTCACGGAATGCACTTTTCCATGTGTTAAACGGATCTGTATTAAATGCTGTAATATTTGATATTTTCTTCATTGCTACAAACTTACTACTGATACTTGTTGTCATATCAGGTTTGCTTGTATCCATTGTAAGTGTTAGTTCGGTAGGAAATAGTTTTATACCTCCGTATCCGTACACCAACCCATTGATAGGATTTTCACTACGCCAGACATGTACTGCTTCTTTATTGTGATGCTCTGGCATATAATCAAATTTAAAATAATCCGTAATCTGTGCATCGCCGTCTATAATCCAAAACATTTCTGTTTTACATAAACTTGCTGCGGCAATATGTGCTTCGTGAATACCTTTAACACCGTGTATACGTTTTACATCTGGAAAACGTTCTAGTATATGCTCGTAATTTTCGTCAGCATTTGGTTCATTATAACTGATAAAAACTTTATCAAATTCTATAGCAATTGGTTTACTTGCTTGCACTTCTACAAACTTTTTGTTTACATAAAATCTTGCTTTTAATTCACCAGGACCGTGGTGACTGTTTTTAGGCATTAGCGCAATACCATCGTAAAATTCACCATTTAAAAAAACATGTGTATTGTCTTGACTATGCTCATCTGGTATATAGTCAAATTCAAAATCACTGTCTACTACGAGATCATCATACACAATCCAAACAAATTTAGTTAAACATTTTTGTTTTGCTTCAGGCACCGTGCTGGCAAATTTTGCCATAGGAACATTTCTCTTTAATCTTTTAAAATTGCTCCACGAAGGGTCGCCAATAAAATAAACATCATACATACTATAATTATATGATAACTTAACTTTAAAGTCAAGAACAGAATAGATAAATAATGTAGCGGAGGACAACATGGCGGATTTTATACCAGGTGAAGCATATAGACTAGATATTATCGGGGCCGATGAATCTATTATTGTAGATAGTTGGCAAGGAACTATCAAAGCAAATGTAGTATCGGATATCGGTATGGTACAGGTTGATGTATCAACAGGAAAACTTTATGGACCTATGATAGGTGACATTGAAGATACTGAAGGTAATATAATTTTTGACGCAACTGCGCAAACGTTAAAAGCTGATTTATCCGGAAGTGTTTATGATAATAGCGGTGCTGTAAAAATCATTGACGGTATGACTGGTAAAATTACCGGCCTACTAAGTGGCAATGTAGTTGACTCCGAAGGCACTGTAATGATAGATACTGCTAGTCGAACTATTTCCGCAAATAGTTTTACAGGCGACTTATACGGCGATGTATATGGTAATTTAACTACTGAGAGTATTGTTTACGGTACATTTAGTGGTGACTTTAACGGTACTGCATATGGCGAATTCTTTGGCGATAGTACAGGTACACACAACGGAGATGTAAACGGCGACTTAGTTGGTAATGTCACTGGTAATGTTTTAGGTAGTGTCACAGGTGAATTACTTGCACTAAAGAACGGCAGCGAAATTCCAGATCAGCTTACAGCATGGAATGAATTTCACCAACAATGGGAATGGGTAGGCGGTGTCGGCGATCTTTCTGCAGTTGAAGAAGGCGATATTGCTAGAGGTCCTGTAATTTTAACAAACGCTGACAGAGCACAAACTGCTCTAAGAGCAAACGTAACACACTACAATGGTACTGAAATTATTAAATTACACACCGACGAACTAGACCCAGATTGTCCTACTGCACCAGCAACTATTAGAGGGTTGTTTGATGGTAATTTTATACATTTAGATGACGACGGTGTTGCACATACTGTATTAAGTGCAGATACTATTGGTGGTAGTGTTATACATCCAGTAAATGGAAAACTTAATATTGGTATGCACAACGATCCTGTTGAGGATATTCAAATCAATGCAAGTAATTTTACGATAGAATCAAAACTAACACGTCTAGATACAGCCGGTGTTGAAATTAAAACTCATACGTACAGAGGCGATGTTGATGCAAAACAAGCAGTGCGTGATGAAGATTTAATTGGTGGGTTTCACGTTCATGCATATAACGGAAACGAAATGGTTGTTGCCGGTGGTATGGGATTCACTGTTGCAGGTGATGTAAGCAATACTGGAATTGGTGTACCTTCGAGATTTGTAGTAGGAACATCAACTAATACACATAAATTTCATCCAAACAACGAACACCAACTTGAGTTCTGTAATGGAGTACTTACTGTGCCTGTAATGCAAGCAGATCCAATGAATTACGTTGAAAGAGATGCAATGTCAGCCGAAGCTGGAATGATTATTTTTAACAGCGGTAGTAATACATTTCAAGGATTTAATGGCACTTCTTGGGTTGACCTACACTAAATTTATGTTATAATTAACTATAATTTTAGAAAGGTGTCAGTATGATCTACATTGACGGAATCAAGTATCTTGAAAGTGATAACGAACACGTAAGAACAGCAGTTATTAATTATTTGGAAAACTGGAATATTACAGTAAGTACAAGCGGCACTACCGGAACTCCAAAAGTTTATACACACTCAGATAAACTTATGCGTAAAGTAGCAGAATATAATGCTGAATACTTTATGCTTGATTCAAACAGCAGCATGATGTCTTTGTACAATCCAAGAGGAATTGGATTTACAAGTATGAGTTTGTATCCTTGTGCAGTTGCAAATTGCGATACGTTTATCGAAACTACAGTTGCAAATCTTCCAGATCGTATTGCAGAGGTACAACCAACTAATATGCTTATACTACCTAATGTTTGGAAAACTTGGCATAGACATAAAAAATGGAAAAACTTAGATCTTAGCTGTATGAAACAAATGCAAGTAGGCAGTGATATTACACCAACAGGATTAATGGAAGACTTGAGAGAAAGAGGCGCTCAACAGGTAAACACAGGCTACGGCAGCACAGAAGTTCCTCCTGTTATTATGAGCACAGAACGACAAGATATATACAAGTTTAGCGATATTAATCCTAACATTGATTTTAAATTTGTAAAACACGATGACGGTAGCACAGAGTTTTATTGCAAATACAAAGAACAAGATCAATGGTGGGATAGCGGCGATCTTGTAGAATTTAATAGTGCTGATGAATTTAGATTATCAGGACGTAGATACAATGCATTTAAAATGGAAAACTGCGGTGATAGAGTTTATCCAGAACAGATTGAAAAAGTTGCTATTGAAAATGGTGCAAGTTTAGCACTGTGTCGAAAAGTTGCACACGAATGTGTTGTGTACTACACAGGCGAACTGGATGTATCAAACTTTACTAAACAACACAAATGCGCATACGATATTAAACCAGTTAAAGTAGATGAAATTAAAGTAGACGATAATCTGCGTAAAATTAGTAGGAATCAACAATTTGTATAGATTTGAAGCATACGACGGCACACAAGATCTCTCACAATGGTTTGAAGATGCAGAAAAGCACGGGTACTACAACAACAGTAGTAAAGCCATGCTAATTGACTATATTGCAAAATACGAAGATGCTACATTATTTTTACTTTATTATAACGATAAAATTGTAGGAAACAGTATTGTACATAGTTTAAAAGGCTTAGGTATCCTTGGTAAAAACGCATACCGAATAGGTGCAAGAACTTGTTTAATTCGCGACCATATTGATGGCAATAGAGTGTATGCGCCAAGAGCGTGGGGTCCTATTAATCATCACACACTACAAATGTTGTTTCCAGTTTGTATCGAACATGTTGGCAGAGATAAACCTGTATATATTAGTACCCACGAAGGTGGTGTAGGAAGTCAAGATCGTGTGCATAAAATATGGACTAAAAAGTTTACAAACAAACTAGGAATCACAAAAGATCCAATTGAGCTAGAGTACAAAGGCACATTCCAAACGTTTTATCGTATCGACGTAGAAAGACTTTATGAACTACTAGAGGATTCACGCTGGCCCGAAGCCGAAGAAGCTATTCCGTTGTTTAGTTAAACGTACTTCTTACAAAGTTCAAAAAAGTCTGACATCTCCGGAAACACTTGTTCGTGATCAACATTACGTCTACGCCCTTGTTCTTCAAAGAAGTTGTGGAAGTCTCTACGTCCTTGAATAACTTTATCTAGTGGATATTCTGTAGATTCCATGTAATCAACTACACGACGAAACTTTTCATACTCGATAGTGCTAAATGCATCCTTGCGATTATCATCTGTGTTCTCTTTGATAAACTGCAAATGGTCGTGCATATAACTCATGTAGTTTTTAGGCAGGATATTGATATCATACTGTAGAGGTTCTTTGAGATGCGGAGTATCAAACCCTAGTCGTTGCCATCTGTGCGTTTCTACATCATTGTATTTTTTACGCCATTCAAGAATCTTTTCAAGCAATGTGCGGAATGTAGTGACACTGAAAATATTAAATGTAATCATAATAACCATTGGTGCTTCACAGTTGCGCATAAAGTAATCTAAGTTGCGTTCAAACACTTCAATGTCTAACCCATCACGAATATACTCTGCACGTTTGCCCCAAGTGTCAATACTTGTAAACATTTTAAAACGTCTAATCTTATTGTTTGTTAACAAATCGTTTACACGGTTTGTAAACTTTTCCAACTGCTTTGGCTTGCCGCCTAAGTTGCTGTTGCAGTTTAGTTCTAACTTTGGTTTAGGATCTGCATCCAGCATATCAAACAACTTATATGTGCTTTGTTGTATTGTAGGTTCACCACCTGTAATACGCAAAATATGCAAGTCCTTACTAAGCTCTGGCCACCATTTCCAAAATGCATCTAAATACGGATTGCTTTGTTCTTCAAATATTTCAAACCAGTCAATATCGCATCTATGATTCTTTACGTTTGTATAAGGACCGTGTTGCTTGATCTCTTGATGATATCTGCTGCTGGCTTTTGGATGACAATATCCGCAACGGAAGTTGCACTCATTGCCAAACGAAACTTCCAAGTATTCTGGATTAACATCAAACTCTGCACCACCTTCTTTGACAGCTTTCAAGCGTTCTTTGAAAAAGATAGTTTGGTTGCGTTGTTTTCTATCACTAACATAGTCTTTGCCCATT
>Ga0206677_10000767_pt1 | contig 30376 bp, 21 predicted proteins | sample M130m12015metaG_FD_155475 | JGI IMG/M metagenome (GOLD analysis project Ga0206677, IMG submission 155475) | Ammonia-oxidizing marine archaeal communities from Monterey Bay, California, United States - M1 30m 12015 | ecosystem: Environmental > Aquatic > Marine > Intertidal zone | place: USA...
ATTCCATCGGACATGGACACATCCGATGGCCCCACAATCGCCACGGTAATCCCTGTTCTCAATGAAGCGTTTCATATTGAGGCATGTCTTAACGGCCTTCTCAACCAGACGGTCCCTGAATCGTCTCACATGATTTTAGTCATGGATGGGGGCTCAACCGACGGCACAATACCCCTTGTCCAATCTCTTATTGAACAAGCCAAGGCCGCTTCAATGCCCCGCATTGAACTGCATCACAATCCAGGTCAAACTGTTGCTCACGGTCGCAATTTGGCTCTTTCACTCCTCCCCGATTCTATTGATTTCCTCATTGAGATGATCGGACACGCCACGATTGAACCCACCCACATTCAACAGCGCCTTGAAGCATGGAATGCAAGCGAGAGTAAAGCAGGCACATCGCTCGCAGGAGTTGGGTGCAGAGTCGTTCAACGCAAAGGGGAGATGCATGGTTCAGAGCGATGGATTGAGGGTTGCATTTCTTCCCCTTTTGGACACAGTAACGGTCAGTTTAGCCAATTTACCGAAAACGAACCAACCCGAATTCCAGCCTTCGTAATGCATCGTCGTAAATGCCTTGAAGAGGTTGGTGGATGGGATGAGCGATTTATTACCAGCCAAGACAGTGAACTATCTATGCGTCTTCTTGATGCAGGGTTTTCATTGTATAGGGACGCTGAACCGACGGTTAGTATGGTCAAACGAACCTCATTAAAGCAATGGTGGAGAATGGGGCACCGGTACGGTTTTTGGCGGACAAAGGTGCTCTTGAAGCATCCAAAGCGAACCAACATGGTTGAGTTTCTGCCGTTCTTTGGATTACTCCTTCTCCTCGCATTGTTCATTGGAGGACAGGCGATGTGGTGGCTTCCAATTCCTGTATATGGTGTCGTGATGTTCGTTGAAGGAATTCGGTATGCCTTTCGAACTGGTTCAATGAGTTCTTGTGTTGGTGTTCCGTTATGTTTGGTGATGTTGCACACGAGTTTCACTCTTGGTCTTGCTGATGGGTTGGTCCGCAAAGGAAGGCCGCCCAAGGACCGAAAATGAGGCACAACAAGCCCATACATACTTGAGTAGAGTTGCTAACAGGAAATTGAATCATATGGAACGTCCACGTAGTTTCACATCGCGAGGTTTGGCATTGTTGCCTCTCTTGATAATGGGGGCATGCCATTTTTCCATCCCTCCTCTTAGGGCAATGTTTGAACTTGAACCTCGAATTATGTATGCTTGGTACGGCCTATCACTCATTCTCGGATTCATTGTATTCAGAAAAACTCGTGTGGTCAAGGATTTTGAATACAATCGTGTAAAGGCAATGAAGAAGATTAAACATGTCTATGCGGCTGAGGAACGTGGTGTTTGGAATACTCAAGTTGAACTCGACCCGACGATGGATAATGTTACGAAAGCAGGTCTTTCACAACCAGTTTCCAATCTTTCTAAAGAAGCACCAGAAATGCAAGTCTCTGAAGATAAGGAAATTGAAGTCAGCATGCTCAATGAGGCAAGACATGTCGTCAAGGCCAACGCCCGAGTAAGCGGGCAAGCCTCATTTGATGATGAGCAAATTCACGGAACCATTGGGGCAGTCAGAAAGCCAACTCCAATGGACCGGTTCTTTGATGCGATTTCTTCACTGTTTGGCAGAGATGCGAGAGCGGAACGAGAAGAGCAACGTAGGAATCGCCTTGCAGCGGCTGCTGCCTCATCTCCGGTGACCGCACAACGTCCGGTTGCACCCCTCCGGATTGAAGGCCAGCGCGATGATGTAGAAGTCAACATGACAAGTTACAGCGATTCAGGAGGCGTCAACACCGTCATCACTTCATCTGGACAAGAACTCAAAACTGCAAGTATTCCAGGGACCCCTTCCGGGACAAATCCATCAGAGTCTTACGAATCCATGGCCATGCTCGGTACCACGGTATCTCAGCCTCAACATACTCCCTCTTCCGGCCTTGTCTGTAGAGGGTGCAACTCATCGGTCACATTTGGCGAACGATATTGTCCGAATTGTGGTCTTGATCTTTGAAACCTGCTCCGTGAGATTCAAAGGTGTCCTGTTCTCGTCTTGAGTTGGGGCGAGGCTATGGCAGACAAACGAGACTATTACGATGTCTTGGGTGTTGACCGCTCTGCAACAGAAGGCGACTTGAAAAATGCCTTCAGGCGATTGGCCAGGAAATACCATCCTGACCGCAGTACTGAAGAGGACGCTGAAGACCGTTTCAAGGAACTTCAGGAAGCCTATGCTGTACTGTCAGATCAGCAAAAGCGTGCTCAATACGACCGATTTGGCCACGACAGTCCACAAGGGAATCCATTTGGTGGATTTGGCGGTGGAGGATTTAACATCAATCTTGAAGACTTGCTTGGGGGAGATTTCTTCTCCAACATGTTTGGAGGAGGCGGCAGAGGTAGACGCCGAGAGCGAAGAGGAAGCGACATTCTCATCCGACATTCAATTGAACTCAAAGATGTACTTGAGCAATCTGAGAAAGAGGTTATTATCGATCTGCCTGAAGCTTGTTCCTCTTGTGAAGGAACCGGTGCCCAAGATGGAGAAATGAGTTCCTGTCAGCGATGCGGTGGACAAGGACAGGTTCGTGTGCGCCAGCAAGTAGGTCCCTTCATTCAACAATCCGTTCAGCCTTGTGATGAATGTTCTGGACGAGGAAATGTCAGCGATAATCCATGTGAGGATTGCAATGGTTCAGGTCAAGAGATGAAAAGTAAAACCCTACGATTTAGTGTTCCACTTGGTGCAGAAGACGGCACTCGCCTTCGTATGCGTGGGAACGGGGAACCCGCTCCTCACGGTCAAGGACAGCCCGGAGACCTCTTCATTGAACTTGAGATTGAACAACATCCGTGGTTTGAGCGGAGCGGTTCCGATCTCATCATGTCCCTTCCTCTCGGATATACGGACATGGTTTCAGGAACTACGATTTCCATTGACCACATGGACGGAAAATCATTGGATATCAAAATCCCTGCAATGTCAAACTCAGGAGAAACCATCACCGTGAGTAAACGTGGACTACCCCGCCAGCGGGGTTCTGGCCGTGGTGACGTGATCGTTTTGCTTAAACTCCACATGCCAAAGAAATTGCCCAAGGCAACGAAAAAAGCACTTGCTGCTCTTAAGGAAAGTCTTTCTCCAAAGGATGTGACTCAGAGTATCCTTGATGACGCAATTGACCGTAGGACACGTCCTTGATTCATTCTTCTTCGTCTCGGACGAAGGTTGTGGGTATTCGTGATGCAAACGGTACAGTGTTCATTCTGCCGTTGAGTTCAATATCTACCGACGGGGCATCACCCTCTAGTTCAACCATGAGGAACATACGGTGTCCCTGTTTCAGAGTATCGAGGAAAACTTCCTCTCCCTGGAATAAAAATCTTGGTTCAACATTACGAACCGTGTAGGCCGCTCCACCGGGTGAATCAAATCGGATGGCTGCGAGGTCCCATTCTCCATCGAGGACATGCACACCGATGACAAGAGGCCAAGAACCAGGTGTCTTAGCCATCCGTTTGTCTATCCTCCAAACAGCGAGGTCCAAACCTTCGGTTCGGTGGTGAAGTGATGGCAGTCCCCATGTGTCCAAACCGTCCTCCCATTCAAGTTGAGCAACTGCATGGAGGGCTCGAACCAAATCCTTCTGTGATGCGACGACATTTGATTCTCCAGAATCCAATCTCGTTCTATACCATTCAAGTCGCTCTTTCTTTGAAAATATCTCCCTGCCATAGGTGCGGCTCCGCTGCAGGTGAATGAGAAGATACGCCACCGGAATGAGGAATGCAGTCCCGAGTACCCAACGAGCAACTCCACCCCAAAACACAGCATCTTCGCTTGGTGGGAACCAGGGCTCTTCCCCTTCATCAATCAATGAATAGCTGGGTGTGAGGGTGTAGTCAATAGATGGTACATCAGACCCCCAATCATGCTGTGTGACGTCGCTTGAATTGATGGCTCTGATTTGGAGATAGTGTGTTCCCCTTCCCACTTGCATACTTACTCTAAGGGAATCTCCAGCGATTACAGACGGGGCCGTGTCAAGAACTTCAGATGTAAGTTGGTCAACATCCCACATTTGAGCCTCAATTTCTGAAATATTTCCCGTGATGGTGAATTGTATGAAGTGAACTGAGTCTTCCCAGCCATCAACGACAAATCGATAGGTGTCGGTTGTGTCATGGACGGCTAGGGTTAGTTCCCCGGAACTTGAATCGGTAAGGTCAACTGTTGGCCATGAGGAGTTGTCAACCTCTAATGTGGCGGGAATATACGAGGGTGCTTCGAGCCAAGCGTTGTTATCTGAGTATTCGCTTGTTTGTAATTCGAGTGAGAACACTGAGGTGTCGGTAATGACAATTCGGCCTCCTACGCTCCCTGGGTAGGGGTAAATGGTCCGAGAATCTCCTTTCGCAATCGTGTCGGATGAACCTGTCACCCACATTCCGTTAAGCAACTGGTCAACTCGAAGATTGATTTCGCCTAAGCGGCTATGGAGTTGAAGAGACTGAGTTTCATTCCAATCAAAAACGGACACTGTTGAGCCATGTCCAAGCAGTTCTGCTCCATAGATCAGGTCTTGACCAATCAGCGGAGTGTTCGGAGTATCGGTGTGGATCATGGCGTGAGCCGTCCAAAGAGCAGGGGAAACTGGGCTAGACAATCGCACAATAAAGCGGCCGTAATCAGGAGCAATCCACCATTCAACCGGGACTGGTAAGCCATTGAGTTCAGTATGGCCTGTGGAACTGGATAATGTTGTCTCAAACATGAGTTCATCGGTCTGATTTTGGAAGTAAACCGTAGCGGTTGTTTCCTCGGTCGTATCCAGCCATTGCCATTCGAGAGTGTCACCCTTGCTTACATCAATCGTCAATGACCTGTGGAACTGGATAATGTTGTCTCAAACATGAGTTCATCGGTCTGATTTTGGAAGTAAACCGTAGCGGTTGTTTCCTCGGTCGTATCCAGCCATTGCCACTCGAGAGTGTCACCCTTGCTTACATCAATCGTCATGTATTCATCAGCAGACGTGTTGATGACTCCTGACTGCAAGACATTGAGGTCAGTGCTGTCATTAACAACCGAGGCTAATGTGCCCCGCAGAGTGTCCATGCAAACCGATGCATCCGTGCACACCCCGACTGGGTGATGCGATGAAGTCTCAAGAGGGCCGGGCCGGATATGAGGGAAGGAATCAACTTCACCATGGTAGAGGGTGAATCGGATGGTTTCTGATACCGTGGTTGAAATGCTCATTGTAATTGATGTCGCACTGGCAGGGTACAATTCCATTCGGTCTGTTCCCGATGTATTGGTGTTATCTCCAATCAGACTTCCAGTGCATGCTTCGCACTTGAGTGTAAGTTGAATGAAACTGTTTTCTTCAACATCAATTGAAGTTTCATATGATGTGTTTTCGTCCAATGAAACACTAAAAATTCGTCCTTCAATACTCATCGGTTCCGATTCGGATGCATCGACAAGGGGCAGTGCGGATGTGGCCATAAGAAGCACCAAAAAGAAGGCCAATGATGGCGTCCTTATACTTCCCATGACTTTGGGGCAGCGGCGAAGTCTTTCAAATTCACTGCTCAATGTTGTTCAAACCCTTGAAGAAGCAAAGGCGGCACGGCGTACCATGACGGGCCCTCTTGCACGCACAGTCTTGCACAGGCTCCGGTTTGCCCGAATATGGGGCTTAGGTGACCGAAAGGCCCCTGCAAGCACCACGCCATGTCTTGTATTGATGGAGGGTGACCCGGCCCTTGACATTGCATATGCATCGTTTGAAACTCAAAAAACGAACGAACTCCCAGCGCGTCTACAACTTTCAGCCCGTTGTCCGTTATCCCCTCCAGAATTTGATGTGAATTCTCCAATATATGACGTAAACATTGGGCATGTTCTTCCTCCTTCTCTTGAAGAGGCAAACGCCGGCGAGGAGCAAGGGACTTCCCCTTTACTGCCCGTATCATGGCAGCGGATGAACCATGATTCCTCCCTGATGGATGATGATTTGAACCCTGAAATCGTAGTTCTTACGGATGCGGTTCAACTGGCCGCTCAGCCAGGGAAACTGGTCGACGCACTGATGGTTCTAAAACAACAATTCCCCGGGGCTCTAATTTGGACACCTGGTTTGGGCGGTCCCGATAATGCAGCAGTATTGACCTGGATGGGCGTAGATTTGTTCGACATGGGTCGGAGTCACGAAGCAGCCTCTTCAGGAGTTCTCTTGACTTTCCAAGGGCCACGATATCCATTGGCCCATGAATCCACCGACATGGAGGCTCAGAGCCAGCATTGGATTCAATCACTCGATGAGGTACGCTCTGCACTTCAATCCGGAACGCTTCGGACTCTTGTTGAGCGACAGTCGCTCTCCAGTCCCCGACTTGTAGAGCACTTGAGGTATCACGACCAAGCAGCTGCTAACGTGAAAGGACTTCTTTCATCGCACGTTTCTCGTGATACTCGTTTTCCTTGCTATTCAACGACCATGCTCGAAGAACCGTTGGTGACTGACTGGGAACGTTTCATGACGACACGGTATGAAACACCTTCCGAAGTCCGTGAGGTGATGATTTTACTCCCTTGTTCAGCACGTAAGCCCTACCGCCTCTCGCGCTCCCACAGTAGATTCATACAGGCCATACAGTCGACAGCCTGCCATGAAGTCATGATGACCTCCCCGTTGGGATTAGTGCCTCGGGACCTAGAAGACGTGTGGCCTGCCTCGCAATATGACGTTCCAGTCACTGGGGATTGGAATCGTGACGAACTGGCCAGAGTTGAACGAATGCTCCGCAATCTCGTGGAACGAACGGGTTACAAGCGAGTCATCAATCATACGGACATGGACCTCTCATTCCTTGAATGTGAAGTTGTTGAGACGCGACAGGGTCGTGGCGCAGGGTCACATGATGCCTTGAACGATTTGAAATTGGCTGTGAAAGATGCAGTTCAAACCTATGAGTTACGTAACCAGAAGAACTCTCTGCGCCTCCGAGCAAATTACATGAGCGTCGCTCGGAAAAACATGCGAAGCGATGAATGGCTCAAGGGTGTATCTGTGCGTGGGAAGGTTCCCCGTTGGCGATTGGAGCGAGATGGGGTCCAAGTTGCTGTGTGGTCTATTGACCGAAATGGTTTTTCATTCTCAAAATCTTCAATTGACCTTCTTTTTGAACACGATGCACTACCTGTAATCCGTATCAAAAGTGGTTTGACGTGGAAGGGTGATGTATTTTCTCACATGATTGAGGCATATGATCCGAGTATTCGTCAAGGAGATGACCTCTTGGTCGTTCAGGATGAAAAGGTTCTGGGCCTCGCTCGGGCGGTTGCTGCAGGATGGGAGTGGAAGGGCACTCCTGGCACTCTTGCAAAGTCTCATCACTCTTGCAAAGTCTCATCAACGCAAGAAGTAAGCCCACAGCACAAGGTTCTGCGCCATGGTGTTGCGGAGTGGTTAAGAAGGGGAGATTAGTCGGAAGGCCGCTGGGTGATTGCAAATGGCACGTATGTTCAAGTCCCGTAAAGGTCAAAGTGGCTCCTCTCGACCTCATGTAAGTGATGCTCCTGATTGGTCCAACAAGGATAAATCAGCCGTTACAACCCTCATTCTTGATCTTGCCAAGTCCGGCAAGTCAACTGCAGAAATCGGTACAATTCTCCGTGACAAGCACGCTGTTCCTGACGTCCGTCTGGTCCTCGGAATGCGTATTGGCCAAGTCCTCAAAGAAAACGACATGACCAGCAGTTACCCTGAAGACATGATGAACCTCATGCGACAAGCTGTCGCTATCATCAACCATCTTGGTTCCGGAAACCACAAGGACATTCACAACAAGCGTGCCTTGGAAATTACAGAATCCAAGATTCGTCGTTTGGCTAACTACTACAAGAGCGAAAGTCGCCTCCCAAGTGACTGGCGATACAAGCGTGACGAACTCCGCCTAATGGTTGAGTGAAGCAATCTTTGAACAACCTCTCCAAGGTCAACTTGATGAGGGGTAGCATCCTAAGAGTTACGGGAGCACCATGCGAAGCCTCTTAGAAACGTCATTTTTCGTGGAATCGAAAGATCGTCTCTTGAACCAGGTGGCTCGGATTCAACAAGCCCCGATGATTCATCTCCATGCTCCATCGTCTTTGGCGGGAGTGCTTGCACTCGGTCAACTTGAAGCGGCTTGTTTGGATGCAGGGCTCAAATACAGACGTCGTTTTTATCCTGCTGGACATCACCGTCCACGAGATGAAGTGCTCACGATAGAACCTCCTTCAACGGGATTAGGCGTGGTCATTCTCCCCGAGGAAGAAACCTGGAATCTGGCGGATGTCAAAGAAGACGAGTTGGTACGCCTTATCCCGTTAGCAACCCAAGTACAACTTGGTGCACAAAATAGAATTCATCACGGTGCATTGGATTGTGTGATTCAGGCATCAGTTCTTGCTTCATGTTTGGCTCCAAACGGCAGGCGGGTTCGTCAAATGCGACCGTTTTCATCTCTCGGTTTGTGGTTGCGAGGTTCTCTTGATACCACCATTGACCCCATTTACACAGCGGTAAACATGCACCTCAAGGAGGAAGGAAGTATCCGGTTGGCCTCCCTTCCTGAAGTCAAAAAGCCGTACCCGAACATGATTCCTGGACTTGCAGAACGACGCCTCAAAAAACTTCAAACTGCGTGGCCTAAAATGGATGTAGAACAACGAACACAAGCGTTGAGCGAACTTGCTCTTCCATGCCTCACAGACATGACACTTTCTACACCCCGGCTCGAGGAATTATTGTGGCATAGAATGCTTGTCGGTGATGTTGAAGTGGATTTGGCAAGCCAAGCCTTCGCAGCACAACAAATGTGGCCGAACGGGCTCAACGAAGAACGGTTACATGCTTCAAAGCTGATCGATAAATGGCTCCAATCGGGACATTTGGAGATAGAACTTGAAGCGACGGGTTGAAACATAATCCCCCCATGCGCTAACCATGGCCATTGAGCGATTGTTGACTGGAAGTATCCAAAATCAAATCCAAGAACTGATGTCTACAGAAGACCTTGTTATCGAGGCGTTCCGAGATCTTGTCAAAGATGAACTCAAAGCCCACATCAGGGCAAAGGTAGACGAAGACCCAGATTTGAAAGCAGAAATCAAGGAAGCAGTCGCCTATTACTTCCATTCAAAAGCCAGAAATATTTACGCTGAACTCAAAGCGACTCGCGCTGCAACACGCCTCGGACTTCGTTTGCTACCCGATGAGTTGCAAGGTGAGGTTGGAGAGGCTTTGGTGACCCTGTTTGAAAAAGAACTTGGCGCCCTTCTTGAGAAGGCACTTTAGGCATATATTGGCCCAAAGAAGAGTTCAAGTTATGTGCCGGAGAACTTTCGGCGTAATGTCGGTCTTATGCGTACTGCATCATTCATCATCTTCATTCTTGTTGCAACACTGGTTCTGCCAGTTGTTTCACCAACGGTGGAAGCCGCAGATGAATCGGACGACGTCATCGTTTGTTGCGATGCTTCCGAAGTCAAATTATACCTCCTTGGCAGCGATAGCAACAAGCAATTGACACCATTTTTTGCTGAGTTAAGCACAGATTCACAAGCGGTCTCAATGAAAAATTCAATCAATTCCCAAGAAACAGTAGGTAAGTGGACTCTTTCCAATACATGGGGCGGGGATGTACCTTCCTCAACCTGGACCTTCTCCATGGAATATGAAGTCAGTGGAGCAGTCGGTGCTCAAATTAACGCCACTGCTTCCATTGCAATTGGTTCAAAGAGCTACAGTGCCCAAACCGACCCTGGTGGGTCGTTTCTCGGTCAAGGAAAAGGTAGTCTTGATTTCTCAATAGAGGTTGAAGATTCATTTGAACTGGTGGACTCTTCATCCATTACTCTTGAATTAAAAGCAGATACGCTTCTCTTTTCGTTCCCAGAAGGAACCGATGCTGAACTGAAGTTCCTTTGGGGCGGTGAAGATGATCCATCATCGATTGAGGGTATACTACCAATTCTTGATATTATGATGCCAACCCCAGAAATTGAAGGTTCGGACGTTTACCTTGCCGTAAAACTTGATTCACCATGGGGGCTTTCCACGCTAGCACTTGCAGAGTCAATTTCCCTCAATGTAAACGGTCAAGAGGTTACTGGAGACCCAATTGAAACAGCATCAAGTGACACCGTCCGTGTCACTTGGACATGGGATAAAGCCGCTGGTGGTATCGAAACCATCTCCGTGGAAGTGGAACTGAAGTTTCAACCCGACCAACCCTCCTTAACAGGGTCCACCACGTTTGAAATTGAAACATTTGACACAGACTCAGGGACTGGAACTTACTATCCTCCCGATGAACCACTACGTACAAACGGTGACGGTAGTTCTTTGGATGTCAACATTCAAATGGACCTTTCAAAGGATGGTAATACGCTTCTTCTAAGAAAAGTTACAACTCTGACAATTGATGATGAAATGGCGTTTTGGATGCGGTGGGGTCTTGACCATATTGGAGATGAAAATCCTGCTCTTTCCGTAACACTTAGAGCCTTTTCCGAGGGCTCTGTCACTGAAGAAGACAGAGTGAGCCGGTCCATTGAGGAATCAGAGATTGGAGAGTTTGAGCGGCAAATGATAAACCTCGGTCCACAATACCTTGCCGGCGGTCTCGGAATTCAATCGGAAGATTTGCTCGGAATGTTTCGTGAATTTTCTTCATTGAAAATAGACCTGGACCTCAACGGTGAATTTGCAGTCGTCAACCATCCAGTTACACTTCGCTTTTCTACAACGGAAGTTGTTGCAGAGGGGACACAATTGGAATTGGTCAATCAATTCATCGTAGTCCAACCAGCACCGCTTTGGAGTTCTTTTTCACTATCACTCACCGCTAAAACATCAGCATTTACATCCCTCAGTAACAGTGTACTCAGAGAATCAACTCAATTTGAACTCTCGGTTCTTCGAATGCCATGGGGTGACCAGATTACCCTAGAGGGTGAGGGTATCATGCAAGATGAAGCATTCCGATTGAATTCTGTGCCGACAACAGCAGTGTCCTTCACTCCTATGCCACTCACCCTCCTTTCTGTATTTGGTTTACTAGGTGCATTCATTGTGGGAATGCGCATCACTCGCCAACGAAAGCGAACCGTAATGTACGCTGAACTCGTTCTAGTCCCGGTGGTTGGACTTGTCTTGATCCTTGGCTATCCGGCTATTTTTGTCGGAGGTGCTGTGATTGCGAGCACATTGATTTGGTGGGTTACTGCAATAGCCAGTCCTCGACTGAGCCCACGGAATAAACGAAGAACTCAAACCACCTATCCAACGATTCCATGTCCTGCATGTCAGGTTTCAAACCCAGTCACGTCAACAGAGCGCCCGCACCGCTTTGCTTGCGCTGGTTGTCAACGTGTGATTCGTCTTGAAGCTTGATTACAATTTGAGGTCTTGAAGGTTTGAAACCAAGTTTACAGCGTCCTGGTAATCACCAGGTGAAAAATATCCGATGAATTCCTCATTCGCATCAACTGCGACAACCGCTTGTGGGCTCCGCAATTTGATGTTCTCCAAGACTGATTTGAGTTTATCATCAAGGTGAACGAGCATGAAGTCCATTTCCATGTGTTCATGGCAGGCTGCACTTGATGCGTTAACACCTTCACTCAGCGCCTTGATCATTTGACGTTGCCCGATTACTCCTTGGACATGATTGTCATCGTTGAGGACGACCAGAATTCCACCCGAAATACTTAACAGGCGTTTTGCACCCTCTTGAAGAGTGTCCTGAGACCCAATTGTACTGTGTTCATCATCAAGTTGCAAACTGGAAACGGTCTTGCCCATATTAGACCTACGGAGTACGTATTCTATCTAACTTGCTTTCACTTCTCTTCGTTAGAGACTTCGTGACAGAGAATAAATGAACCATCTTCTTGAAGTCGAGCATACCCAATTCGTTCAAGTTGGACAATGGTCCCTGGTTTGAGCGAATGCTTTTCCAATCGTCCATTCTGCGTGATAATCTCGTTATTGGAGGTGGATAACAATGTTCCTTCAGTACTGTTTTCTTCTGTAATCCAGTGTACAATTGAACGCTTGTCGCTACGCTCAAAAGAATGAATTATTGCTTTAGACCCCGTGAGGTTAACATCTGCGAACTCCTTCAATCGAAGTGCCCCTCTTTCAACGTCTTCTTGTTCAAGGTAAACGGTTCCTTTGTCCATGTTCCACGTTCGCGAACCCATTTTCGCATCGTTTGGGTTTACGGGATGGGATACTGTCTTTGGAAGGTCTAATCCATCAAGGGAGCACAACACGGGTTCACGAATGAACGAGAGTCTCGGAGCGGTTGAATCTACCACTTTTGTATTATGTGCATAGAGAGTAGAAAGCGGTACTGAGATGTCTTTTTGCGTGATTCCAAGTTCAAGCCAGAACGCTCTTAATGCTTCATCAGAAATCCCTCTCCCCTTCAATCCTTCAAGCGTTGGAAGACGAGGGTCTCCCCAACCCGGATATCTGCCTTCTTCAATGTCTAATCGCATCTTGGATGTGGAGAAACCACCCCATTCGTGGACCTTTACCCTTCCCCAATACATCGTTTCAGGATAATCCCAGCCGAAGTGTTCGTACAGAAGCGTTTGCTTTCGTGTAGAATCCATAAGGTCCTTTCCCCGAACAATGTGAGTCACGCCCTGGAGGTGGTCTTCAACCGCACTTTGGAAATCAAGCAGCGGCCAAACTACATACTTCGAGCCAACAGATTTCCGAGGATGAGGGTGTGCTTCCGTATCTTGTAAGCGTAGTGCTGGCCAATCGCGGAGAGCTGGATTTTTCAAGGTCATATCGGTTTTTACGCGGACTACTACGTCTCCAGGACTAAATTTCCGATCCAGCATTTGCTGCCACAACTCTAGGTTTTCCAAAGATGTTCGGTCCCTGCACGGACAGTTGGTCTTTCCGACGCGGTGCTCCTTGAACGCCTCAGCTGAACAACGGCAAACATATCCGTAGCCCTTCTCAAGCATCATAGATGCATGTTCATAGTACGCTTCCATTCGGTCAGATGCTATGACCACACGGTCCGGTTTACGGCCAGTAAGCCAGGCTGTTTCTTCTTGTATTCGCTCATATGCTTCCAACATTGGGGGCTTGACTTTGGTATCTGTGTCATCAAATCTAAGGATGAACTCGCCGTCATACATTTCCCTATACGTGCTGTTGATAACAAGTCCTCGTGCATGTCCAAATGATAGGGGGCCGTTCGGATTAGGTGCAAAACGGAGCACCACCTTACCCTTTTGAGCATCTTTGAGGTCGGGAAGACCTGTTCTACGTTCTTTCACCTCTCGCTTTTCGAGAAGGTGAGGTGCTTCTTGTGAAAGGACACTACGGAGTGATTCAAGCCCATCACTTGCGGCTGATGCATTTGCTTTGTTGACTTCTTGAGCAACCAATCCCGTGACAATTTTTCCATGTTGGCGCAGGTCTGCTCGCATACCCATGATTCTACCGATGACAGAACCAATGGCTCCCTTACCTTCGTATTCAATTGCATTTTGGATGGCAACATGACGGATCAAATCTAGCGTATCCTCATCAGGTGTCCAATCCATGGGGCTCAAACCGCCCTGGTCGCATCCCTTCATGAAATGCTTGCATCGTCTTGGTCAAACAAAGAGTGTTGAACCGTTCGTGGCGCCCCTCGTACGGGGACATCTCCCTTGCAATTTTCACTCCAAAACCGGGTTGCAGTGGCCCATCCCCAGCGAACATCATCATGAATGCCATCATCAGATATTAAGAGAGGAAGGGCTTTCTTGGTATTCGGGTCGCTGGGATAACCAGAGCCTATCGGTTGACCTATGCTTGAAGCGAGTTCTGCGATACATCGGTCTCGCTCTTCCTTGGCTAGAATACTCGCCATGCTCACTATTGGGTAGTGCTCATCTGCTTTGTGAAAACTCTGCATCTGTGAATCCCGCCAAGGCCACGATTGAAGTTGTTCAGATATACGCTGAGTAAAACGCATTTCGTTCACATCACAGGCATCGTTGGTGATGTTGACCCGCTCTCGCAATTCTAAGCCGGTCAATGCCTCCCCAAATGCCCGTACTTCAAGCCAGTTGAGGCCGTCTGCCATAAGTGCCATGTCAATTCGCTTTGGAGTGCAGTTGACAAGAAATTTCTTCCACCCTCTTGTTTGAGATTGTTCATTGAACCACTCTTCGATTTCTTTTCTGCGTTTAGAACTAAGATACTTAGAATCTTTAACTCCGATCTCTTTGAGGAGCGGTATGTCTTCCCTAGGGATTGCACAAGAAGCAACGACAAGAGGTCCAAGTACAGGCCCTCTGCCGGCTTCGTCAACACCAATTTCCCACATGCCAACCACCTTAGAATTCCAAATCGTCATCATGCGTTTGTCTTACGTCAGGCAGCGGAACATGTGCAACCTCTGCTGGCTTCACTGGTGCGGTTGGCATGACATGGTTTGGGTCTTGGCGAACCGTAATGCTGGCTGAGTGGTTTTGAGGTTCTAATTGTTGGTTGAGTGGATGAGGTATGGCCGTACCCTCTGTTTGAATCTCTCCAAGCAATTGATCTGCTTTTTCCAGACGCGCTTGTGTCGTCCTTGCATCAAGAACCAGTGTTGCGGCTTCTCTGAGTCTTTCGTCAACAGGTTCAGCAGCTGGTGTTGAGGTTCCTGCTTGCTGGCGGAAGACTGCTTCAAATGATTCTCTTGTGACTTGAGGTGCCTTTTCAACCATGACGGGTTCAGCGGGTGATGCAGGAGCGGTATCAAATTTATTCATCCAGTCCGATGCGTCAGATTCAACTTGCTGATACGGTAGTATTGCATCATTTTCAAGTCTGCGTTGTCGGTCGGTTAGGGCCTTGTAAATGATCAAGCCGGAGAATATGATGGCGAAAATTACGCCTGACCAAGCCTTGGTGTAGGCCCATGAAGTGGCTGCAAGTTCTGCCCAATCTGTCCCTTCATCTGTTTCTTCCAACGCCCGCCACGGCGTTCCGAGATAGTCCCCTTGGGAGGTATGAACGAACATTTGCCCTTCCGGAGCAAAAATGGAGGTGATGGTAGTATTGATGAACACCGTTCCATTTGTTTTTTGGTCGCTTGGCAGATCTACCCATGCTCGGATGGTAAGGTTTGAGTTCAACGGAACTCCATTCAGTTGGTAAGAGCGGGGGTATTCCGTATCGTCTTCGTAGACTGCCCCTTGTGGGGGAATTAATCCCATTGGGAGTGAGTGAGTTGACTGAAGTTGGACGACAAAACCATCTATTGCGTTACCATCATTACGAACTTCAAACGATATTGAAAGCCGATTTTTCGAATTGATGTCCTCCACAACATTGCCAAGTGACCACTTTACCATTGGAGCTGCTTTGACAGGCATGTTGACACTATCCAAAACGGTTAGGTCATCACCTAAGAGTTCCACAATGACTTCACCTGAGGTGAATGCAAGCGTACCTTGAGTCACATTGATGAAGATGTCGGAGAATGATTTTTCTTGTCCAACTTGGACAAGCAAGGATTCTTGGGCTAAGGATGCATTGAATGCGTCAGATACATCATTGAGTCTAAGGCTGAATGTATTGTATGAATTTCCACCGTTTTCAACCGTCAAAGTACTGCGGCATGGCTCTCCAACTAACAGCATGCTACACCCATCTTGGGTGAATGAAAGGGTGGCATCAACGGTACGATTGATGGTTGCTTTGAGGCGTGTTGTCTTGGTCAGTTGTTGAGCACCATTTGCAAAAACTTGTAATTCGACATTTAATTCCCCGGTGAATACATTTGGAGACTGCACACCAACCTCAACGGTTCTGGATTCGTTAGGCTGAAGCAGCACATCTTCAAGTCCTCCAAAGAGGGCTACGGTCCATCCGCTGTAATTAAATCGGTCAGAATTAGCGTACTCCGGCAAGTTCTCTCCTTGTCCGTTCAATCCTTGAAGGGTAATATTCAATCGATTCGGAGTATTTCCCACATTTCGAACTGAGACTAACATACGGCCATCTTCACCCGGAGCAAGTTCAATATTCTCTTCGACCTCATCAATGGTCACGTTGCGTTTTTCATTCATATGAAGGTCAAAAGACCACGAAGTCATTGCGTTGTCAAGGCCTGAAACTGCAGTTAATGTGAATCGTGGCCCAGTTCCTGCCAGAGGCATCCCGTTCTCAACGGCTGGTATGTCCACCCAAAAATACACGTAAGCAAGACTGTCAGGATCAATGTCAAGGTAAGCATTCCCTTCCTCATTAGAATTTATGCTCCAACCCCAATTCCACCCCGAGGGGCTGTAGAGGTCAAAGGTAACATTGTCCGGTAGCGATGCATTGTTGGTTATGTTGACTGCAACTCCTGTTCTGACCAATTCATCAACGGTCAACGTCGTCAGATCATCAGAGCCAAATTTAAGATTGGAGTAGGGTGCTACAGTGATGTTCATCCAAACAGATTGTGAATAGGTTTCATCATAATCCGACGTAACGCTAAATTCCACCTCATGCCGTGTATACGGTGCGTTCTCATCAGCAGAAATACCGAATACCATCTGCTTGAGATGATTGGGCACGAGGACTTCAGAAAGTGGTAAGTTCTCAGTATTCAATACAGATGGAATTGAGACCACAGATATTGTGAATTCCTGATTGACGGTGGCGAGATTGTGAAGTGTGATGTACGTGCTAACGGTTTCGTTGGGGTGGACGATGACTTCACTTGGCCCTGAGATTCCTACAATATCCCCTTCCCTTGCACTGGATTCCGACCCAGCATGAGCCATTGGTGCAATTGTATGCAATATGACAAGAAGTGCTAGTCCCATCCATCGCATGGTTCTCCGATACGACATTCCCTTTCAATGACTTGCATAATTTGTTCAATGCGCTTTCGTAGGTTTCATCAACAGGGTTGAACTCGCAAGACCATGGCTCCGATTTGGCCCTTTAAGAAAAAGCAAGAGGTCCTTGAATTGGATGAGGCACCGCCTGCTCCAATTACGTACAAGAAGGGAGAAGACCCGAATGCTCGGCCTCCTTCGACAACAGTTGACGCTTCGGCATACAAAGACGCCCTCGCATTATTCGGCGATGGTTCTTCTAAAGTTGAAGCAGCAACGGACCAATCAGTCAATTATGATGGTGTAGCAGAGCAAGCACCTGCCGCAGTTCAACCCCAACTTGAGGCATCCTCTGACGAGGAAGAATCGTTTACGTGGGTTCACCACACCGATGGATATCACTACAAAAAGAAGGTTGATGGCAGTTTTGAGCCAACTCCTCACAGCAAAAACAGTGACGGCTCGTATGTTCCTTACTCTTAATCAAACAATCTTGGAATTGGTTTGACCAGTTCTCGACCTTCATTTGTAGCGTTATTGACGTTTTGTGAGACCGGATGACGGTCCACTCGGCCTTCAGATGTTGGAGTCAAAACCAATGACCCGCTAAGCCATGCTTGAATCTCGTGTTTCTCAATAAGAACAGGCATTCGTTGATGAATCTCCATGCAATCTTCGTTGGCTTCGGTAGTCAATATTGAGAATGATTCTAACGAAGAGCCAGCATGATTCCATGATTCCCACAGGACCGCCATGTAACAGATTGATTCATCCATGTGGTAGTGGTACCACGGTACTTTCCCCTGAGGTGTATTCATCCATTCGTACCACCCCTCTGCCGGTATCACACCTCGGCGTTGCTTCCATGCATTGCGAAACATTGGTTTTTCATGAGCGGTTTCACTTCTGGCATTGATGGGCTCTCTCAGCGAGGCCTTTGCCCAAGAAGGTCGCAACCCCCAGCGCATCAAACGCATGTGTCGAGGGACATTTTGTTCGTTATGGACTCCAGTTTGAGTAATGACAGGTACCCATTCTTGTGGGGATATATTCCACGAGGGTGCAAAGGGTGTAAATTCGGAGAGCGGTTCACAAAGAATTTCCTTAGCAATTTCTTCAATGGGCCGCCCTAATGCAAATCGTCCGCACACGGCGATACCTCAGACGGGGTCTTCAAGAAGATTTACGAGAGCTGTGACATCAATTTCAGCACCGTTAATCGGCACCCGAAGTTCATAGTTCATGGCCACTGAAGGGTCAAGTTCACCAAAACAACCTACCCATGTATCGTTGATCATGAGTTTTGAGCCTCGTCCAGCGAGCCACGGGCCGTCCCCATCCTCTAAGGGTTCAGCACGCCAGTTTGAAACGCCAAGGTCGGTGCACAACGCTTGAATTCTTCCTCTAACAGCAGCAAATCCACCACTTCGTTCTGCCATGAGGAAAGCCATTCTATCCGCATTTTTATGATCTCTAACCACGGTTCCGAGTTCATAGACTCCTTGCGGTAGGTCGTGATGACGATTTGTTGCAAGTAAGCGGAGTAATCCCGGCAAAAGGAACTGTCGCAACATGGTATGGTCGACGGTAATGGGGTTTGTTATGACCGTAACAGCGTGATTTTGACTCCAGCGCATGTTGGTGAATTGGTCTGTTTCATTTGAAAGAGTAAGCGATTGGATTTGCATCAAACCAAGACCCTGCATGGATTCACGAAGGCGGCGTCTCATGTTGTGATCAGGACGGGGTTGAGCGGTGAGTTGGGCTACAGGTTGGTCTTCGCCCAAGTCTTCGTATCCATGGCCTATGGCGATATCTTCCACTAAATCTACGGGGTGAAGGATGTCAAAGCGCCAACGTGGCATGATGAACTCGAGCAAGTTGCCCCCTTCGCTTACCTCGGACATTTTTGAGGCACGCTTTGGTGAATCCTTTGGAGCATCTTTCCTGCCAACAAACGTTCCACCCATGCGGTTGATTGCATGGCTGAGTTCATCATCTGAAAATTGGCGCCCAAGTAAGCCGGTGACCAATTCTTCAGGGACGAGGTGAGACTTGCCTGCACCGTTTGGAGTGGTTATGATTTGACCTTCACAGGTGGTCACTTCAACAGTCTCTATTTTTCCTCCACGTTCTTGGAGTTGGAGGCAAATGAGCATGAGTGAGGATTCGCAAGCACGTTGGTCCCAACCGGTTACATCCACAAAGAAGTCTCGGGTTTTTGTCGTCACAGTAGTATGGTTTCCATTGATGATTGGAGGGAATGAAAGCACATCGTCGTTGGCGTCAACAATAAGTGGATAGGAAGTCATTCCTTCGAGCAAATGAGCGTAATCAACACCCTTTGGGTGCTTTGATAGAATGGTAGTCATATCCATTGCAGTTTCTTCTCCGAGTGGTATGAATGACCGAGTCCCTGGAGCTGCTACGACATTGAATGGCGGTTGGAGCGCTGCGAGGTCATGGACACCGATTGAGGCTCGTTTCCGACCACGTCCGAGTGCAAAGTGTAACTTCTCTTGATGGTCCATGAGGGCCTTGATGAACGCTTCTTGTTCTTCTGCATCGTCTGGGAGAACAACCCCTTTCACGACCGCACCCATCACGACGGGTCTAATGGCCGATAAACTCGGTTCAACTTGCATCTTTATTCCGCTTGAAACGGTCTGAATCTCAGGTGCCGCTGGGGCGCCATGAAGAAATGGGCGAATTGCATATGCCAGCGTCTCTCCGCTGAGCAAGTCGGGTCGGTCAGGGAAAATTTCGATATCAAGAGTTTCGTCATCACATCCATCGATATCGGTTCCCATCAATGGAAGTTGGTCTCCCATCACTTCAACATCATGGACAATCCCATGTTTGCTAAGGAGGGCTTTTAGCAGCGATTGGGGAACAGATATGGTAGGCATCATTAATCACCTAATCAGGGAAAATTTCGATGTCAAGAGTTTCGTCATCACATCCATCGATATCGGTTCCCATCAATGGAAGTTGGTCTCCCATCACTTCAACATCATGGACAATCCCATGTTTGCTAAGGAGGGCTTTTAGCAGCGATTGGGGGACAGATATGGTAGGCATCATTAATCACCTAACGAGCAAACCAATGAGGGAGCGGTCGGTCATAGCCGGATAGCCTTAATCCACTTACCGCTGCTGTTTCGTGGTCAAGAGCACGGAGGTGTGAACGTTCTAACAGGTCAATACTATCAACGCCTATCCGCCGAAGATGCTGCGCAAGTTCTTCTTGCGTTCCCTGGAGCCAATATGCTATGTCCATGCCGTCTGCCATTGGTGCTTCGCACGATACAATATTTGCACCAGATGCTACCAAGACGGCTAAATCATGACCGTTCGCAGCAAACCCAAGTAGGAATCCAGTTTGAATCGACGTGTTGGTAATATGAGCTTTCTTTGAACGACCAGTCATTGGGAGTGAGGCGGCTTCGGAGAGTCCAGAACCGTCTTCAATTCTGGCCATTGCTACATCTGCTGAATGGTATTCTGCGCGCTGATGTAGGAATTGAATCCGACTGATTCCTTGGACAAAAATCACGGGGGCATTCTCTTTTGCAAGAGACCGAAGGGCGACGAGGAACCCATCAATTTCCTCTGCATTCATGTTGGGGAGGTGATCAAAGTCAATACCAAATCCTCCTGCAGTTGGAAGTTCTTCGCCCACATCAAGAAGATTTGATTCACTGATCAATAGGACGTCAACAGGTCGTGGCTCAGAGGAAGTCATTACCGGGTGGCGGTTCAGTACTTCCATAGCAATATCATCACCCGTTACATCGGTTTCCATGCTTGATGCCGTGTCAACATAGGGAAGCATTGGAAGAGGGAGTGCAAGGGATTGAACTTCTTCAGAAATTCCAACTAACGCAACCGTGTCAACCGTTGCATATCTCGGGAGGTGTGGTTTTTTGTGTCCTAGCAGCCCAACTTGAGAGAGGTCTCCGGCAGATACCGTATGGCCGAAAGATTCTACATTGAGTCCTTCTTGATGCGTCAGGCAAACAGCATCTCCTGGAACATGAAGTGTTTCATCATCCAACAGGGTATTGATTTCTTTGACCTCTTTGGCGCTAAGTGGTCGGAGAACCACGCCCGGGGGCGGAGTTGGGCATCGTCCGTTGATGATGATGCGACCTCCTTGCATTCCTGCTCCGGGGTCAGGTCCAACGTCGCCGTGAACAACCACAAGTCCGTCCTGCATGCCCCCACCAATCCGCTGACCGGCTGCACCTCGGACCACAAGAATGCCTCCTTCCATGCAGGCACCTGTGTCGTTACCACATCCATCAAGCACGGTAATGATTCCACTTCGCATTTTGTAGCCGGTAAAGTTAGCAGCCATGCGCTCACAAACGATGGTTGTGCCATCGTTTGCTGCTCCCAGAAATGAGCCTGCATCTCCTTGAACCGTGAATGAGCCACCTTTCCCAAAAGCCGATACCCAAGAGCCTAATACGCCCAATGCACGGATGCGTGACCCTTTTGGGAGTGCTGGGCAGAGTCCGAGTTCTCCGTTTTTTGGGACTGGGTCTCCGGCATTTGTCCATCCAATTCTAAGAATGGCATTTTGTTCTGCAGCGGCTTGTAAGCGAGGACCCAACTTTTCGTTGATGCTCATCGACCGTAGAACCACATCAGACACATCCGCCATGTTGCTATGCTCGTGGTTCCTGCTCAAATATCCTCCCGTCTTTGGCCTTCAAAATTTTCGTTCTCGTCGTGGAATTTTGTAACGGATTGAGTGGCTTTTTGTGAAGAAGTGTTTATTGAGGGCCTCACTGAGCAAGGCACGGAGAGGGTCATGAGCATCAAGGTCGCCATCAACGGATACGGAACAATCGGAAAGCGTGTAGCGGATGCCGTTGACGCCCAAGGAGACATGGAAATTATCGGCGTTACAAAGACCCGACCGTCCTTTGGATGCGATTTAGCGGTTCGCAAAGGATATCCATTGTACTGTACATACGACGATGAATCCAAAATCGCAGCGTTTGCAGCCGGCGGTTACCAGTGCGAAGGTGGCCTTTCAGACCTTCTTGAAATTGCAGATGTTGTCGTTGATTGCTCACCTGGTAAAGTAGGCGCATCAAACAAAGAGAAGTATCTTGCAGCTGATGTAAAGTACATTTTCCAAGGTGGAGAAAAACACGCTATGACCGGAATGTCCTATACCTCGTCAGCTAATCACCTTGAGAACAAAAACGTCCAAGGAACCCGTGTCGTGTCCTGCAACACAACGGGTCTTTCCCGAACGCTGGTTCCACTTTACGAACATTGTGGCTCTCTCTCAGTTGAATGCACCATGATCCGTCGAGCGGCAGACCCGGGTGACTCTGCTAAAGGACCGATTAACGCTATCAAACCCGTATTGAAGGTTCCATCCCATCACGGCCCTGACGTCATGACAGTAAAGCCAGAAATTGCAATTAATTCAATGGCTGTTGCAGTCCCAACCACACTCATGCACTGCCATTCTATCGTCGCCACACTTCCTGATGGACACGGCTTGACTACACAATCTGTACTTGAATTGTGGAAGAGTAACCCCCGAATCATCATCATGAATGGTGCTGAAACAAACATCACCACAACCGCAGAAGTCATGGAATATGCTCGAGACATCGGTCGTAAGTGGGGTGACCTGCATGAAATATTTGTATGGGAAGACGGGGTGAAACTTGATGGAAATACTCTTTATTATTTCCAAGCGATTCACCAAGAATCTGATGTTATTCCAGAAAATGTAGATGCGATTCGTGCTCTTATGGGCACCGAGGATGATTGGAGAGTTTCCGTTGCTAAAACCGATGCCGCAATCGCAATTTACAACGGGATTTAATGCCCATCTCTACTGATTTGTTCACGCACAGAAGAGCATCCTTCAAAAGTGGAGTGCTGTTCGTTAAAACATGCGCTCCAATCTTGGCTTTGTTTTTGTCTTGGCGCTCATGGTGCTGACTCCTCTTTCAACCATGTTTGAACAACCAATCGAGACAGATACCAACTTCAATGAAATTCCTTCTTTCTTGACTCCTGAAATGTCAGAAGAAGAACGTCTTGAGCTCGCAACCGAGATGTGGGGGTCAATGCCTGAAGCATCTCTTGTATCTGTTGAGTTGACTCCTGCTACAGGAATGATCCACATGGCTGCTGGAAGTTTCGACCCTTTATTTTCTGAAGGCCCAGATGTTCTTGCTTCATTTTCCCGAGATAATGACGCAGCCCTTACCGGCCTAGCTATGATTCAACTTCACGACGGTAACCGGGACGCATTTCAAGCACTGAACAAAGATTACGACCTCACAGTGCTTGACTTCTTCCATGATGAAGGTTGGTTGGTCCGTCTTCCCTCTCCTCCAATGGATACATTCGTCCAGCTTGAAAACGACGACCGCATCCGATGGATAGGGCACCAACAACCGCAATGGAGACTAGCACCCGACTTGATTCATGACGGAATAACTACTCCCTCAATCACATTGATTCCAGCATCGGATTTGGGATTCGGTGGTTATCCGGAGCTTGCAACCGACCTCGTACGCTACGGAGCAGAAGAGGCATGGTGCGATGCGTGGTTGTGCCGAGCAGTCATCTCTGAGGGGGATGGCCTAACGCTGCTCAGAAATATTGCTCATGATGGCCGAGTCATTTGGACTGAGTCCTCTGCTGAACTTCGTGTTCACAACGCTCTTGCTTGGTCAATCGCCGGGGTTCAAGATGTCAACAACAACGCCACCTTCACGCTTGATGGTTCTGGTGAAATGATTGCGGTTACAGACACTGGATTGGACCAAAATCACCCGGATTTGACGGGAAGAGTTGCGGCCACATACACTCAGTTTGGACTTGACCCTTCGCCTGACGACACGAATTCAGGTCATGGTACTCACATTGCTGTAACCGTTGTTGGAAACGGATCTGGAGATTCTTCAGCGAGAGGGGTTGCTCCAAGTGCAAATTTGGTGATGTACGCCCTTGAACACGACCCGACCGGAGTGTTCGGACGTATTGGCTCAATCTACGACCTTCTTCGTGATGCGGAACAAATGACCGCAAGAATCACTGTAAATGCGTGGGGACTTAACGGGAATTTCGGTCAGTATACAGCCGACGCACGTTCGGTTGACCAGTTTGTAAACGACCGCTCGGATATGACTCCGATCTTCTCAATTGGAGATAACGGTGGGCAAGGTGCTTCTAAGATCACTTCCCCTGCTACGGCAAAAAACACGATCGCCATCGGTGCATCCACTACGGGTGCTGATGGTTCCGTTGCCGCTGGTGAGGTTGCAAATTTTTCCTCCGATGGGCCTGCACTTGACGGGCGCATCAAGCCTGACCTTGTTGCCCCTGGAGTCGGTGTCTGTTCTGGGTTAGCCGAGGAAGCGAAATTCCCAGCCGGCCCATCTTGCTTAACAGGCTCTCATGCTACAGGAAACTCGTATTACATGCAATTGTCCGGAACATCCCAAGCCACTGCTGTCGCATCAGGTGTTGCCGCATTGACTCGTGAATTCATTCGAGAGCAAGCAGGTGTTAGTTCTCCTTCCAGTTCTCTTGTGAAGGCTGCAATGATTAACGGAGCCCAAGACCTCGGGACTCCAGATATCCCGAATGCAAACGAAGGGTGGGGTCAAGTTGACCTGTCACGGACTGTTCTCCCGATGGATGGAACAACCCCTTTGAACACCTTCTTTGACGACAACAAGCCCCTCTCTCCAGGATTTGGTCTTCTTTATTCGTTTACACTTGACCCATCTCACGGCATCGATATTACGCTTGCATGGAGTGATGAAGCCGGTAGTGCAAACGCACCTCAAAATCAACCACGTTTGGTCAACAATATGGATTTGATTTTAGTTGACCCAAACGGAGCTGAGTGGATAGGGAATCACTTCTCATCGGGTTCTTCAATTTCCGGTGGAACTGCTGATGATATCAACAACGTCGAACGTGTTCGCATACCTGCTGGTACTCTTCCTGCCAGCCAAGGTCAATGGATTCTAAAGGTTCTTCATCGTGGCGGAACCACCCAAGATTTTGGCCTAGTTATGTCGGCTGTTGCTACGCCGACTCCACTGGCAGACCTCGCTGTTTTTGACGGAAGCATTGTTCCTTCATCTGTCAATCCACTTCGCAACGATTTGATTGCCATCAGCATTGCATGGGTAAACCAAGGTACCTCTCAATCAGTAGGTTTTGATGTTCTCTTTGAGGACCTGACGACCCAGCAAACTTTGACCACTGCCTCACGAAACGGTTTGCAGCCTGGACAACTTGACGCCATCACAATTTACCATCAATTCGCAACTACCGGCATTCACAGTCTTCGCATCTCAATTGATACAACCGATCAAGTCGTTGAAATGAACGATGCCAATGCAGGAACAGACAACAACGTTTACACTCTTGATGTCGAAGTTATGGCGTTGGGCGTGCGTGTTGTTGTTGCAGACGATAACGGTGACCTCCCAGAAACCACAGAAGAACGTGAATCCAACGCAAACATGATTCTTGATGTTCGCAACGACTCGGGAATTGACATTCCACTGGCAGTCCTTCACGAAGGAACAGGAAACCAATCAGTCGTCATTTCCTCCACGATGGTCCAAGTCCCCTCTCCCGAACGAGCAGACTTTTTCCTTCCCAGTCAAGACCAGTGGAGCCGAACATTTGACGAATCTACTAATTTTATTCTTACTGCACAAGGGTCAGAGGATGCAAATAACACGCTTAATCTTCGTTTAGAAGACCTCGATGCAGACCTCACAACGAACCCAGATAGCCCACGCTATGTTCGTGCTGGAACCTATGTTGTTGATATTACCGCACGTTATGAATTCCAACCAACTGTCGCCCATAGTCAACGGATTTACATTGTTGTTGAACAATTGGACCAAGTGAGCGTAGTTGCTGCCGGTACGAATGGATTAGAGGCTGAGCCAGGTGCGTCTAGTTTCTTCTCCATTTCCGTCAAAAACACGGGGAATGCGCCAGCACAATACAGTGTTGAATGTTTTTCAGAGCACCGATGGCAAGTCATGCTTGGCGGCTCTAACTCATCACAACTGGACTTTGAACCACTCAATATTCAGGAATACTTACCAATGGCGGTTCGAATCATTGTGCCTCTGGTAGCAGGCGGTGTTCCTGCTGCGGGTGACACGGATACAGTAACATGCTACGTGACCTCGTTTACTGACTTGACCATGAATTTCACTGAAATTGTATCCATTGAAGTATTACCTCAAGAATCATTTGATGTTCATCTTGAAGACGACGATGGACGGGTTGGTCCCTCCCACTTGTCCAGCGATAATGCTGTTGATAGTGGGCAAAAGTTGTACATGAATCTCACAGTAGAAAACACAGGTAACCTTGCTGTTGCGTTGGATGTACGAGTTCAACCGTCTAATCCTCTTTGGGCGATTCGGGTAAGCCATGATGGCCAGAACGATTCCCGCACCCTAGGGTTCACTATTCCGCCGGGTCAATCTACCGTTGTTATGCTGGTGTTCACAGTTCCAATCACAGCTGCAGAAGGTGATTCGAACACCTTTACTATCCGAACGGAGCGTTCATCATCAAATTTCCGTTCAAATGTGACTGAACTAGTTGTCCGAGATGAATTGGCTCTCAGTTTATCGGGTCCCGAAAACGGCCAACTCGACGTCACTATTAGCGAGCGATTTACCTACGGGGAATTTTCATTGAGAAATACTGGAAATACTGCATTAGGTTTGGAATGGACACATGGGCTAACCCCAGACGGCTGGTCGGTAGGTTTCGCTAATCCTGTTATTTACATTGAACCTCGGGAAGAAAAAGTGGTCCGTCTCGGTCTTATTCCACCGCTTCAGGCGACCGCTTCTCCAAGTTCCTTTGAACTCCTTGTCTCGGTCAATGGGACCAATGCGGGTCGTTTCACAGAAGCATCTCAGATGATCACGGTTGGTGTTTTAGAATCTACATATGCCAATTTGACAGTTGAAGATGAGACCATCAGGCCTCTAGAGGATATCTCTCGGGACGGCTCCTCGAGCCAAAATTTTATTCTTTTGAATGATGGAAATATTCCATTCACCGGTACCATTGGTGCAGAGATGTTGGATAAGAATGGTGCTACAAGAAATGATTGGACCATCACCGTTTCTCCCGAATCGGTTTCAGAACTTGCAGTCGGTGAATCTGTTACTCTCACCGTTACGCTTGCGCCCAAGGAAGATGTTTCAAGGGCAATAGGTTCTCTTAGCATAACGGTTTCATCTGGGGATGAAGTGATCACCACATATGCTCTTGAAGCCAGCACACAGGCTGCAGTTGGAAACCAAGGCCTCCTTAGTGGACTGTCTACTGGTGTTACGGTTTCTATCTTTGCTGTAGTATTCCTCGCCTTGGCCGTAGTGGCTCGTCGAGTGAAGCGATCAGGAGAACTCCAAGACGATGGATTGGAACTTGTGGCTCCCGATTCTCATACCAATCCAGATACCATGGGTTCAAGGAGAGATGAAGTTTTGGACATCAGCAGTGCAGTTCACGACTTGACAAGTGGAGAAGTCAGCCAAGAAGAGATTGCTAAAGCACTCATGCAATCAATGGACCTGCCTTCTGCTCCCGCAGCAGTGCCCTCCGGTCTTCCACCAGGTATGCCAAGGGCGAGACTACCCCCTGCGGGAATGCCTCCGGCTGGAATGCCACCGTCAGGCCTGCCGTCGCCTGAGAAATCTTTGCCTCCTCTGCCGCTTCCAATGCAACCCATCGCTCCTGTTCAACCAACAATTCCTGTTGCACAAGGACCTCCACTGCCTCCAAACGGCCTGCCGCCAGGTTGGACGATGGAACAATGGACGCATTACGGTCATCAATGGCTTCAGCGTCAAGGATAAATCCGTGTCAATCTTGAAAGGGATGATGCCCTAGGCTAACCATGGGCAGCATTGTACTCTTTGGACCTCCAGGGGCGGGAAAAGGCACTCAAGCACAACGAATCATGGAGCATACCGGCCTCCCTCAGGTCTCGACCGGGGACATGCTGAGGGCCGCAGTCAAGGAAGGAAGTCCAATTGGATTGGAAGCTAAATCCTACATGGACCGTGGTGCTCTTGTCCCAGATGATGTTATCTTAGGATTGATTGAGGACCGTATTACCCATGCTGATGCAGTTAACGGGGTAATGTTTGATGGATTCCCCCGAACGATCCCTCAAGCAGAAGCGCTGCAAAATCTTACTGAGATCACCCATGTTCTTGCCATTGAGGTTCCCGATGAGCGAATTGTAGAACGAATTTGTGGACGTTCAACATGTGGAACCTGCGGTATTGTTTACCATGATACATTCAATCCAGTACCCTCAAGTGGCTGCTCATGTGGCTCCTACGTCGAAAAGCGTAGGAAAGATGACAATGCAGACACTGTCCTTACCCGTCTGAATGCTTACCACGAGCAAACTTCACCATTGGCTGATTGGTATGATGGAATTGGTCTATTTCACCCAGTAAATGGGGATAGAGATATTGCAGAGATTACCGAAGACTTGTTGGCACTGTTGAACTGAGGCTTTGAAGAATGGCCCGAAACCGTCGTAGAAGCTCACGCCAACAGCGAGGAGCAGCGGCAGTTGTAGCACAAACTCATTTGATAGGTATTCTCTCAAACCCGTCAGAACACTCCATCGATGTCGTTGATTCAGCAGCGGTTCACTTGATGAAAGTCTCACGACGACACCGACTCACACTTCCAAGGCATTCGCGCCACCTTGTGTGCAGGAAATGCTGGGCTGCACATTCAGTCTCTGGCCGTGTACGCGTCCGCATTCTTTCGGGACAGCGGACTACTACCTGTCTTAAGTGTGGGACGATTCGGCGGTTTGGTGGCGGTCCTAAGCACCATCGACTTCAACGAGGTGAATTGTAATGTCTTCTGTTCCTGACCGTGTACTCAAACAAGCCAAATCACGAGAATTTCATCCTAGTGTTCGCATTGGTAAATCTGGACTAACAGATACAGTCATTGAAGAGGTTGTTAACCAATTGAAGTCCCGAGAACTTGTCAAAGTCAAGATGAACAAAGGATTATTTGAACGAGAGCAACGTTCCGAAGTCTGGTCCTACATCGCAAATGAAACCAAATCTACCCTTGTGTTACAACGTGGCAATATCGGCGTATTGTGGCGGTCTTAGATAGGTCATAGGCAAACGGTCAAAGGGAGAATCCCTTTGGGTAGGAATAATCGGGGCTTCGTCATGAACTCAAATCTTTTTTCCAATAAGAGTCGCAGCATCTCGTTCGGCCTTCTGATTTTTGTAGGTTCGATGATTTATGTCGGCTCCTCTCGTGCAGGTGGCGGCGGGGGCATTGACCTTGATTTGCATATCACTGAAGGTCTTGAGACTCAGGCAGTATGGGTCGGTCTCGCTATTCTTGTCGGAGTTTATGCTCTCATTATCACAGAAGTCATTCATCGTACATTGGCAGCTGCTGTTGGTGGTTTGGCGGCTATGCTTGCTCTCAATTACTACACTGATGAAGCCGCTCTCTCCCTTGCACAAGTCACGACGATGATCGATTGGGAAACCATTGGGCTCCTCCTCGGTATGATGGTGATGGTTGGTATTCTCTCACACACCGGAGTTTTCGAATATTTTGCAGTGCTTGCTTACAAGAAAAGCGGAGGTTCGATTTGGACCCTTGTGGTCATCCTTTGTTCAGTTACTGCCGTTCTATCGGCCTTCCTTGACAACGTGACAACCATGCTCTTGTTGACCCCAGTAACGATTCAACTGGCCAAGGTATTGGATTTGAAACCCATTCCGATTCTCATCTCTGAGGTTTTGTTTTCCAACATCGGCGGTGCTGCAACCATGATCGGTGATCCACCGAACATCATGATCGGATCCGGTCTGTCTAAAACGGCTATTGAAAACGCTAAATCGCCAGAAGGAACAGGTTTCAGCCAAGCTATGATTGACCAAGGTGTGACGTTCAACGATTTCATTATTGAAATGGCTCCTGGAATTCTCATGACTGTTGTTCCTTCGTTTATGTTCATAAAGTGGTTCTACAGAGAGGAGTTTTCCGGTACTCGGGTTAGAGATGTTGCTGAATTAGAGGCAAAGTATGGGATAAAAGACCCTGCCATGCTCAAGGTTAGTGGAACAATTCTTGTACTCGTTATCATAAATTTCTTCCTTCACCCAATCACTCATATCGCAGTTTCATGGATTGCCCTCGTTGGTGCGGTTTTGATGCTTCTCGCAACAGACCGTCACGAACTTGAAGAACCCCTCGAAAAGGTAGAATGGGCTACTCTACTCTTTTTTGCGGGATTGTTTGTGTTGGTCCATTCTCTACAAGAACTACAAGTCATCGCATTCATTGGCGAATACGTTGAGAAGGCGATTGCATACTTCGGAGACGACACGCCTGACGGTCAAACCG
>Ga0206677_10000768_pt1 | contig 30360 bp, 26 predicted proteins | sample M130m12015metaG_FD_155475 | JGI IMG/M metagenome (GOLD analysis project Ga0206677, IMG submission 155475) | Ammonia-oxidizing marine archaeal communities from Monterey Bay, California, United States - M1 30m 12015 | ecosystem: Environmental > Aquatic > Marine > Intertidal zone | place: USA...
GCAACTCGGATCGCGGTCGTTGATGGCGTATTTGTTGTCAGTGATCGGCGCTGCAATTGCATGTGGATTGCTGCTCAATGCAATTTATGATGCCTTTGAATGGCCTTTACAATATATGAATGTGTCGCATGGTGAGACCACTCCTATTTGGCGACAAGGGCTGGCGGTTTTGTTGTCGTGTTTAGTGCTTAGGGTTTGGATACGTCGACTTGTAGTAAATGAAGGTAACCTAGTCGAGGCTTAAGCTGCCTTTTTGCTCAATGATTTGTTGTGTTGAGTCTAGGCTGAAGACAATATCGGCACGGTCTGGAACCGTAGTGAGGCAGTGGACTGTTAGTCGTTCAAAGTGCTGAATAAACCGAAAGACCTCCTGATCGGTCATTACTTTCGTGCTTTCAGAATTCTTTTGAGCACGTCTGAGAGACTCTTCTTGGTTGCATCGCCAGCGATAAACCGCATCAAAATTAGGAGCTCTCAACATAATGAGTTTATCAATTTTTGAAAAAAGGTCTTTATATTTTCGACTTAGAGCTTGATTTGAATAACTTCTCCAGATCGCATCGGCATCGCAATTTCGTTCAAAATCATTTACCGGCAGAACCAAATCCTCATTTCTCTGGGGGAGGGCTCCAACAAACCACCCCTCTAAGATGATAACATCGACAGGTCCCGTTATAGCGGGCCAAGAGCTCTTTGAGGCTGCAGTGTCATTTGCTTTGTCGAACCGAGGGAGGTAAGTGGCGGTGGTGTGGTTTTTGCAAAGTTTATTTATTGTCTCTATCGCGAAATCCACATCGTGGGTGCCGGGAACGCCGCGCGTCACGAAGAGGGGGTGTATTTTTGCGGCTAGAGCTTGCCTTGATTTTGGCGAGAGATAGAAATCATCAAGCGATAAGGTCGCGGTTCTCACACTGATTGATTTTAAGAATGTTGCCAAAAATTTAGTGAGCGTTGATTTCCCGCTGCCTTGACAGCCATTGATCCCGATGATGACGGGTAAGTTTTTGTTTTCAGCTTTTTTCCTTGATGACAATTCCTTTAATTCCATCGCAAATGGTACCCAATATTTTTCCGCGTCAGCCCTGTATGCGGGTGGTAGTTTTTCAATGTCGATAAAAGTCGAAATTAGTTTCATTGTTTCTCTCAATTAAAATACTGCAATTGATGTGGATACCTTGTGGATATCCACTTGGTATCTTTTTGCAGAAAAGTAAAGCCTGATTTTTCCAAAATTTTATGCTTTATCGCCCCTCGGGGTATGCTCATTATGTTACGATTGAAGGTAAACTATAACTAAAACTTTTCTATGAACTCGACGTTAATACCAGAGAGGCCGATGCTCATTTCTGCGACACTGGCCTCAACAATAGGGCTTGATGAAGCTGTGATGCTCCATGTCTTGGGAGAATTGGTTAATCAGGCACGGCCCTTGTCATCCGCCGAAATATCTTTGTGCGTTACCCTTAGCCAAGAGCAACTAAAAACAGCCTTTCCGTTTTGGGAGAGCGCAGATATTTCCAGAATCCAACAAAACCTTGACGCACTTGGGCTCGTTACTTTCGAGTACAAAAAAAATGAAAGTGGAGAGGTGATTTTTACTTTGGCTGACGATCGATCCTCGAATGCTAATAGTGAGAGTAAAAAAGGTCGGCCTGAACACGATCTCCAGGAATCACAGAAAAAATTTGTTTCTAAAAATCAGGACGACAAGACCTTACGTGCTGTAAATAGAGAGGCTGCGAGGGCTCAGAATTTCCTCGCGAACGGCGGGAAAACATTGATTCCAGCTGATTGGCGTCCAGACAGTAGTTGGATTGCTCAGTGCAAACAACATAATATATCTGATGATTTTATTGAACAGCTTTTGCCCAATTTTGTGAGTTACTGGCTAGATCGCGGCCAGACACATTTCTCGTGGGGTAACGTTTTTTTAAAATATGCAATCCGGGAATGGAGAGCACACCAAAATCGTCACGGGATTGCTGAGCATGGTGCAGATATGTCATCTGACTGGTGCCCCAGTGAAGATGCGATGTCGATACTCTTAAATGCGGATATAAACATAAGATTTATTGAGGATGCGGTTCCAGAGTTTATACTTTTTTGGCAAGAGCGCGGAGCTCAAAAAGGTGCTTGGAACAGTAAGTTTATTGAGCACGTGAGGCGGCAGTGGGCACGTTATAGTGCGTCACTTGGTTTTGACGACACGCCGAGACCCATTTCCAAGAACTGGCAACCAAGCGCTGACTTTTACGAAATTTTGGAGATGGCTGAGATAGATTCGGTTTTTGCAAAATCAAAAATCGCAGAGTTTGTTCTTTACTGGCGTGACAGTCAGCAGGCGAAGGCTTCATGGAACACGGTATTTCTTCAGTTTATAAAAGCAGCGTGGTCTAAAAGATTGAGAGATTGTGAAGACGGAGTAAGTTCATATGCGCCAGGTTTCCAAGGTTCTGGAACAAACCAACAAAATATTGAAAGCCGGCTTCAGTCCCTCGCGGACAGAAGTTGGGCAGATTGACATGAGCGCGGATAAAAATGCTTCAACTGATTTGAACCTGCAGCAAAAAGACGTAGTAGAGGAGGTTGTCTCAACCAAGTCAGGGCGTGAAAATTTTGATACACCCCAAGATCACATCGGAGCAATTTCGCAAATATTTTCGCAGTTTCAGTTTGCTTACCACAACCAGTTCCACAAAGCTTTTCCTGACGCAGAGAGTCTTGTGATCGCAAAGAAATATTGGCTGAGTTCTTTACAAGGCTTTTCGCCCAGCGTGATCCTAGCTGCAGGAAAAAAAATAACTCATGGGCAAACTTTTTTGCCCAGTCTTGCTGATCTTGTCAGCGCCTGCGAGACTGGTGACGACCTGTTTGGTTTACCCAATTTGCAAGAAGCTTATTTAGAGGCATGTTCGGCACCATCTCCAAAGTGTAATTTCTCTTGGAGTCATCCGGCAGTTTATTTTGCTGGTAAGGCGGCTTCGTGGTTTTTGCTTGCAAATGAGTCGCCGGCGGTTGCTCAGCCGGTTTTTGAGTATCACTACAAACTTTTGTGTGACCGAGTTCGGCGCGGGGAAGCTCTTGAGGTCAAAGTGGCTGTTCCTTTGACCGATGTTGTTCATCAGCCGTTGGAGCGAGCTGAGCTGCGTTCTAGGCTTGCCAAGTTGCGTCGTGACTTAAAATTATAAGGGCACTGGCGCGCTTTTGGAAAATTTAGTTTATTTTCTTATACTTTACTCGGGTCGGCTGCACGTCTCCTGCGCGTTTTTTCCGATCCAGTTCGTAGTCTGTGTAGTTTCCTTCGTACCAAATAACTTCACTATCACCCTCAAATGCTAAGATGTGCGTGCAGATTCGGTCCAAAAACCAACGGTCATGCGAGACAACTATAGCGCATCCTGGAAAGGTTAAAAGTCCTTCCTCCAATGCTCTGAGTGTCTCAACATCTAAGTCGTTAGTGGGCTCGTCCAACAATAAGACGTTGCCGCCGCGTTTCAGCAACTTTGCCATATGCAGACGGTTGCGCTCACCGCCTGAGAGGTCTTTGACAAATTTTTGTTGATCGCCGCCACGGAAATTGAAGCGGCTGGCATAGGCTCGCGAGGATGTTTCATATTGCCCTACCAATATGTTCTCTTGCCCCTCTGAAATTTCCTGCCAAACAGTGTTGTTGTCGTTGAGGCCATCTCTACTTTGGTCGACATGAGCGAGGTCGACGGTAGAACCAAGCTCTATTTCGCCGGTGTCACATTCCTCTGAACCGACTAGTAGTCTCAGGAAGGTGGTTTTACCGGCTCCATTGCCGCCGATAATACCAACGATGCTGCCCCTAGGAATGCTGAAGTTTAAGTTGCTGAACAAAGTCTTTGACTCAAAACTTTTACTTACGTTCTTTACCTCAATAACTTTATCTCCTAGACGGCGGCCGGGCGGAATGTATAACTCTTGAGTTTCGTTCCGCTTTTGGAAGTCTTGCGAGTTTAATTCCTCAAATCTTGCAATACGCGCCTTACTTTTCGCTTGTCGGCCTTTTGTATTTGCTCGCACCCACTCTAGTTCTGATTTAATTGTTTTTTGATGTGCGGCTTGTTGTTTTTGTTCTGTCTGGAGCCTTTGTTCTTTCGCTTGTAGCCAGTCCGTATAATTACCCTCATACGGAATACCATGTCCTCGGTCGAGTTCTAAGATCCAACCTGCGGCGTTGTCGAGAAAATATCGGTCGTGAGTAATTGCAACGACGGTCCCTGAATACTCTTGTAAGAAGCGTTCGAGCCAGCCCACGCTCTCGGCATCCAAATGGTTCGTCGGCTCGTCTAATAAGAGCATGTCGGGGTTCGACAAAAGTAGTTTACAGAGTGCTACTCGGCGCCTCTCTCCACCCGATAGATTTTTTACAGGGCTATCCCAAGGCGGGAGACGCAGCGCATCTGCTGCACGCTCAAGCACGCGGTCAATTTCCCAACCACCAATCGTGTCAATTTTATTTTGGAGGTCTCCTTGTCGGTCGAGCAAAGAATTCATCTCCTCTTCGCTCAAAGGTTCGGCAAACCGATCGCTAATAGCATTAAACTCTTCGATCAGTGCGAGAGTCTCGCCCACTCCTTTCTGCACGTTTCCCCTCACGTCTTCGTGCTCATCTAAAAGAGGTTCCTGTGGGAGGTAGCCAATCTTTAAACCTGCTTCAGGACGTGCCTCGCCATTAAATTCCTTATCCACGCCTGCCATTATTCTGAGCAAGGTAGACTTTCCTGAGCCATTAAGCCCAAGCACGCCGATTTTTGCCCCCGGAAAAAATGAGAGAGAGATATCTTTGAGAATTTCACGCTTGGGTGGTACGACTTTACCGACTTGATGCATCGTAAAAACAAATTGAGCCATTGAGCGATCCTTTTTCCTTTTGGACGCTCTGATTATGCCATATCAGTTAAGACAAAGAGAAAAATCGGTATATTAATGGGAGGGTATTGTAAAAATAATAAGATAGATGATGCCCAAAATTAACTCGTAAGATAGAATGGCTAAGTTGAAATCAATGGGCATTCTAAGATCTAATTTTGATGCGAACTCGTTCCAAGTACCTTTGCCGGAGTAAATAAATGTTTAGAAAAGATATGTTCCTTGCTGAAGCTGACCCCGAGGTCTCGGCCGCTATTGACGCTGAGCGCGCAAGACAGGAGCACCACATTGAGTTAATTGCATCTGAGAATCATGCGAGCCCCTTAATCCTGGAGGCGCAAGGCTCTGTTCTGACGAATAAGTACGCCGAGGGGTACCCGGGCAAGAGATATTATGGCGGGTGTGAGCATGTTGACATCATTGAGAATATTGCGATCGAAAGAGCGAAAGCGCTGTTTAAAGCCGACTATGCTAATGTCCAACCACACTCCGGTTCCGGAGCAAATCTTGCTGTCTATATGGCGTTGATGCAGCCAGGTGACACCGTGCTGGGGATGAGCTTGGCTGATGGTGGCCACCTTACGCATGGTGCTTCAGTAAGTTTTTCTGGTCGTGTCTACAAAGCTGTGCAGTATGGTTTGGACCATGAAACTGGCGAAATTGATTACGCTCAGGTTGAGCGCCTTGCCGTTACACACAAGCCAAGAATGATCATGGCTGGTTTCTCAGCATATTCCAAAATTGTCGATTGGCAGCGTTTTCGCGATATAGCTGACAGTGTTGGAGCCTACCTTGTCGTTGATATGGCGCATGTCTCCGGGCTAGTTGCCGCAGGGGTTTATCCGAGCCCGGTCAATATTGCTGACGTAACGACTTCGACCACACATAAGACTTTGCGCGGACCTCGTGGCGGCATTATTCTTGCTCGGACAAACCCAGAGTTAGAGAAGAAGTTGAATTTTGCTGTTTTTCCTGAAACTCAGGGTGGTCCGTTAATGCATGTAATTGCTGCGAAAGCGGTCTGTTTTAAGGAAGCCATGGGGCAGGACTTCAAGGCTTACCAAGAACAAGTTGTTGCCAATGCGCGCGTGATGGCGTCTATCTTTATTTCGCGCGGATTTGAGGTAGTCTCCGGCGGTACTGACGACCATTTGTTTTTGCTCAGTTTGATCAAGCAGAATCTGACTGGTAAGGAGGCGGATGCGGCACTTGGCTCAGCAAACATTACGGTTAATAAAAACGCGGTTCCTAATGATCCGCAGTCTCCTTTTGTGACATCGGGTTTACGTATTGGGACACCGGCTATGACTACTCGCGGGTTTAAGGAGGAAGAGGCTGCCGATCTAACTGGCTGGATATGTGACGTCCTTGACGATATCAACAACACCAGCATACAGAGTGATGTTCGGGAAAAAGTTATCGCTCTTTGTTCACGCTTTCCAGTATATGAGTTATCGTGATCATTGAAGTGATGATAAGGAGAGATTAATGCACTGTCCTTTTTGTAGTACAGTCGACACGAAAGTTATAGATTCTCGGTTAGTCGCGGAAGGTAATAACGTACGTCGTCGGCGCGAGTGTGTTACATGCCAAGAGCGATTTACTACTTATGAATCTGCAGAGTTGGTTATGCCTCGCATTATAAAACAGGATGGAGTTAGGGAGCCGTTCAACGAAGACAAAATGGTTGGTGGTCTGATGACGGCTTTGGAAAAAAGACCGGTATCAATTGAAAAAGTTGATGAAGCGGTAACAAAAATTAAGGCCTTCTTGCGATCAACCGGGGAAAGGGAGTTGCCGTCGAGAGTTATCGGCGAGCAGGTCATGAAAGCATTGAGAGAACTGGATGAGGTGGCCTTCGTTCGGTTTGCATCAGTTTACCGAAGCTTTAAAGATCTTGAAGAATTCCGTGCTGAAATTGATCGACTAGCAAAAGATACTACTACGAAGTCCTGAAGTTGTTTCCTCCTAACCTAACAAATTCAAAGCCGTCAATTCTATGTTAGAGATATCTAATCAGGATCTTTCCGGTGAAAATGCTTCATGGTTAGCGCACATGAAGCAGGCACTGGCTTTGGCCGAGAAAGTATCAAGTGCCTCGCCGAATCCCAGGGTGGGGTGCGTCTTAGCTAATGGCTCGGAGATTGTTGGCACAGGGTGGCACATAGGACCGGGAGAACTCCATGCAGAAAGAATGGCTTTATTGAATGCTGGCGATAAAGCTAAGGGCTCGACATTATTTGTAACCCTTGAGCCTTGTTGCCATGTTGGTCGGACGGGTTCTTGCGTTGAGGCGTTGAGAGGAGCCGGCGTCTCTCGCGTAATTATTCCTGTCATTGACCCAAATCCTTTGGTCGCGGGCAAGGGGGTTCAAGAGCTGGTCAATGCTGGAATAGAGGTTATCCGCTTAATTGATTTTGAGTCGCAAGCGAGGGGGATAAATTTAGGTTTTTTCAAGCGATATGAGTCTGATCGACCTTTTGTTCGGGTGAAGTTAGCGATGAGTATAGACGGACGTACAGCATTATCTAACGGGGAGAGTAAATGGATAACTGGCGCTGAAGCTCGCCAAGATGTTCAAAGTATGCGCAGGCAGAGTGATGCTGTTGTCACAGGTGTTGGAACTGTGATTAGCGACGATCCACAGTTAAATGTTCGAGCTTCGGATGACGAACCTATTCGGCAACCATTGAGGGTTGTATTGGACTCTCAGCTTAGAACTCCGAAGGATTCTTTGATTTTTGAGGCATATGGACCTCTCTTATTTTTGTTCTCTCAAGAGAACGATGTTGTGATTGAGCGAGCAGAGGGTCTGCGAGCAAGAGCTGCTAGTGTTGAGCGAGTCACAGTTTGCGATAGGACAGGAAGGGCTGATTTAGCTTCTGTGTTAGCATTGCTTCTGCACGAGTATGATTGCAACGAAGTTCTAATCGAGGCTGGAGCGATTCTAGCGGGCGGGTTTATATCCGCGGGATTGGTTGATGAGTTGATTGTTTATCTTGCACCTAAATTATTGGGTGCAGATGGTCGACCACTATTAGGATTTGATGGAATCACCAGCATGGATTTAGCGCCGCGATTCGCAATCGCCTCCACGAGACAGTGCGGAGATGATTTGAAAATTGTGTTCAAAAGGCACTAAGTCTTAACAAAGGCCTACGGTTTTTTTGCGAACAACGCAGTATTATTCTTCTGTTCTCGCGAGGTGGATTATGTTTACAGGGATTATTGAGGCGCTTGGTTTAGTATCGCGTTTGGAGCGTATAAATTCTGAATGGCGTTTAGAGATTAACACGGGTTCTCTGAATCTGGACGACGTCAAGATTGGTGACAGTATTTCTGTGAATGGTTGTTGTTTAACGGTGGTTTCTTTAGGGGTGAGTTCTTTTAGTGCTGATGTCTCTAATGAGACCCTTAGCTGCACATCTTTGAGCACTTTGAAATCTGGATCTCCCACAAATCTTGAAAAAGCTATGGCAGCGTCAGGCCGATTCGGCGGACATATTGTGAGTGGACACGTCGACGGAGTAGGAACGTTGTATAGTCAAAAAGAAGACGGTCAAAGCCGAAGGCTTGTTTTTGAGGCACCATCAGAAATTAGTCGGTACATAGCAGGTAAAGGTTCCATTTGTGTAGATGGTGTCAGCCTGACAGTCAATGCGGTCATGAATAATCAATTCAGCATTAATGTTATTCCTCATACTCAAAAAGAGACGATTATCGGCTCTTATCTTGAGGGACAAAAAGTAAATTTAGAAGTCGATCTTTTTGCTCGTTATTTAGAGAGGCTGCTCGACGAAACTGGTCGTAACGGTCTTGAAAAAACCGAGTCTAAATTTTCCAAAGAGTTTTTAGAGGTTCATGGCTTCGACTAGACCATAGCTCGTTTCAGAAAATTCTTAATATAGCCCAAAAATAGGGAATTTATACATATGAAATTAAATACCGTCGAAGAGTTAATTGACGATATTAGGGATGGCAAAATGGTCATCCTTATGGACGATGAGGCTCGCGAAAATGAAGGAGATCTAGTTATCGCAGCTCAGTCTGTCGACACCGCTGATGTAAATTTCATGGCGACGAATGCGCGCGGGCTTATTTGTCTGACCCTGACCAAAGAGCGATGTCAGCACCTTAATTTACCCTTAATGGTTAACGAAAATAATACGCCGTACAACACCAACTTTACGGTATCCATTGAGGCTGCAACCGGTGTAACTACGGGTATATCGGCTGCGGACCGCGCGCGAACCATTCAAGTGGCTGTGGCTGGAGTAAGCACTGCGAATGATATTGTTCAACCTGGGCATATTTTTCCTATTATGGCTCAGCCTGGCGGAGTTCTTCGTCGAGCGGGTCATACTGAGGCTGGTTGCGATCTAGCTCGACTTGCGGGGTTTGAGCCCGCTGCGGCAATCGTTGAAATAATGAATGAAGATGGTTCGATGGCTCGAAGGCCTGACTTGGAGCAATTTGCAGAAAAGCATGGGTTAAAGATTGGTACGATAGTTGATTTGATACATTATCGAATAGCTCATGAGCATACTGTCAATTTAGTTGACACGAATAGTGTAGATACTCAATTTGGACAATTTGAGTGCCACACGTTTAAGGATTCCATAAGTGGTAGTATGCACCTCGCGTTCACAAAAGGTATTATTGAGAAACACAAAGCTACATTAGTAAGGGTTCACATACCTAACACGGTAAGAGATATCTGCGAAGTTTACGGAGCAAAGTATACTAGTTGGTCGTTTTCAAGCGCGCTCAAGCGGATTAACGAAGAAGGCTGCGGTGTTGCTGTGTTATTATCAGGGGACGATTATGGTCAGCCTCTGGAGCAAGATATCGCGTTGGCTTTTGCAAAGGGCTTGGAGTTTGAGCCAAATCGACTCGGAAGTGATCTTACCATTGGTACTGGTTCGCAAATTTTGCGAAATTTAGGGGTCGGGAAAATGCGTTTACTAAGTCATCCGGCGCGCTTGAATGCGATCTCTGGTTTCGATCTTGAGGTTGAAGAATTTATCAGTTTTAACAGCGGCGATTGATTTTTAATTGGCCGCACGCGGAAAATTAAGTTGAGAGAAATGTAAAATGAGCAATATAAAGACGATCGAGGGTAGTTACACCGGAGCTAGCGCTCAGTATGTAGTCGTGATTACTCGATGGAATAGTTTTGTGGTAGACAGTCTTTTGAAAGGTGCGCTTGATGCTCTCGGCCGTCACGGCGTCGCGGAAAAAGACATAACCATTGTAAAGGTGCCAGGTGCTTTTGAGCTACCCTTGGCTGTTCAAAAGATTTCTCAGGGAAGCTGTGACGCGATAATAGCACTCGGTGCAGTCATACGTGGCGGGACGCCTCATTTTGAATATGTTGCCGGAGAGTGTGTAAAAGGTCTTGGGGCGGTAAGCATGGCCTCATCAAAGCCTGTTTCGTTTGGGGTGCTGACAGTCGATAATATTGAACAGGCAGTCGAGAGGTCGGGCGCTAAGGCGGGAAACAAGGGTGAAGAGGCCGCACTAACAGCTGTTGAAATGGTCAGTTTGATGCGCAAATTGGATGCATAGGTGATAGAGATTGAAGCGAAAGACAGTAATTTTTCTAATAAAAGCTTGAAATTGCCACTCGCTCAGCGCCGAAGGGCGAGGCGTTTAATAATTCAGGCGCTTTACCAATGGCAACTTTCCGGAGCTTCGCCCAGCGAAATCAAACGTCAGTTTATCGAAACTAATCAAGGGAAGATCGATTGGGACTATTTTGGTGAGGTTTTTTTTTCAGTCACTAAGACAATTGGACCCCTCGAGATAAGGCTGACCGAGTTCTTGGACAGGGAGCTTAGTGCGCTCGACCCTATAGAGAAAGCGCTTCTTTGTTTGGGGAGTTATGAGCTCGCGGATCGTATCGATATTCCTTATCGAGTTGTGATAAACGAGTGTGTAGAATTGGCAAAAATTTTTGGAGCGACTGAGAGTCATAAATACATCAATGGCGTTCTCGATAAATTGGCATCGAATCTCAGGCCGCTGGAGTTTAACTCGAGAGCCTAATTTAATTCTTACCAGAATTATCCCTCTTTACTGGTGTTTGCATTGGCTAACTCTGAATTTGATATTATAAAGAAGTTTTTGGCTACGCCAAATCTTAACTTTTTGAGAGATGGAGTGGAACTCGGGATCGGTGATGATGCTGCAATTATCAAGCCCCCTCCAGATCAGAATTTAGTATTTTCGCTCGACGTGCTAGCGTCTGGAGTTCATTTTCCTGCCGATGCGAAGCCTGATGTCATTGCCCGCAGGGCACTCGGAGTAAACTTGAGTGATTTAGCTGCGATGGCTGCCGATCCACTTTGTTTTACCCTTGGCCTTACTATTCCTGAAATTAAAGAGGACTGGATAGAACAGTTTACGGATGGTCTATCAACTTTAGCCAGGGAGTTTAATTGTCCGCTAGTTGGCGGTGATTTGTCGTCAGGGCCATTGCAGATTGCGATTCAGGTTCATGGTCTAGTGCCAGACGGTATGGCAACGCTCCGCAGCGGGGCTCAAATCGGGGACTCTATTTTAGTTACAGGAACTTTGGGTGACGCTGCTGTGGCACTTTTGGGCCTAGGCTATGAAAGTCACTTGGGCTCTGATTTTAAACTTCATGGGCTGGCGGATCCTCAGCCATTGTTTGAACGTTATTTTTTCCCGTCGCCAAGAGTTGGATTTGCGCTCGGATGCCGCGGATTGGCAAACGCAGCAATAGATATTTCTGATGGCTTTGTGTCGGATCTGTCACATGTGTTGAGGGAATCACGGCTTGGAGCTGAGATTGAAGAAGCGGCGTTACCTTTTTCAGCGACGGCGGAAGCTTGCTTGTCTGAGTCGATGCTTACGCAAGCTTGCCTTAATGGCGGCGACGACTACGAGTTATGTTTAATGGTCAGTCAAGACTCAAAAGATAAAGTTTTCGAAGTTGCAAAAAATTGTGATTTGTCATTGTGTGAAGTTGGAATTATTGAGGAAATAGATGGTGTTCGATTAAAAAAGCGTGATGGGAAGATGGTTGCTGTAAATGGCGATGGGTATAAACATTTTTAGAACAAAATTAAGGTAAGTTTTAATGGTCGCTAGTGCAGCTACTCCACCAAGTGTTTGGCGGAATCCGATACACTTTCTTAGCTTTGGTTTGGGTAGTGGGGCAATTCCTATTGCTCCCGGAACTTTTGGGACACTGGGTGGAGTGCTGATTTATCTGGTTCTTCCTTCAATGAGTGCCGGGCTATACATTTTGTTCTTAATTTTAGCATTTTTATTGGGCATGTGGTTATGCGGTAAAACGTCTTCTGATCTGGGCATTCACGATCATCCTGGTATTGTTTTTGATGAATTTGTAGGCTTATGGATTACATACTTTATGGTTCCTGAAGGCTTGCAATGGTTGATTTGTGGATTTTGTTTTTTTCGGGTTTTCGATATTTTAAAGCCGTGGCCCATACAGTGGGTAGATAAAAACATTAACGGCGGGCTCGGAATCATGCTTGATGACGTTTTAGCAGGTATAATCGCCTGCTTGTGTATTCAAGGTATTGCTTGGATTCTATAAACGAACAGGCCAAGTGAGTATCGAAATTATTAATGATATCTTAAGAGGGAAATTCTTTTGTCAATAACGTTTGTTGCGCGGACTGTCTTACCCACCGAATGGGGGGAATTTGCGATGTTTGGATTTGAGGATGATGAGACTGGCAAAGAGCATATAGCGCTCGCCTTGGGTGACTTGAAATCAAGCAGCGAGCCCATACTATGTCGAGTTCACAGTGAATGTCTGACAGGCGATGCGTTAGGCAGCCTCCGGTGCGATTGTGGCTCTCAGCTGCAATATGCGATGCAGTCGATAGGCGAAGCCGGATACGGATTGATTCTCTATCTTAGACAAGAGGGGAGAGGAATTGGGTTGCTCAATAAATTAAAGGCCTATGCTCTTCAGGACGAAGGAGCGGATACCGTTGAAGCAAACATTGCACTCGGATTCGCTGCAGACGAAAGGAGCTACCATGTTTGCGAGCCGATTTTGAAGTTTTTAGAGGTCGTGAAGGTGCGCCTGTTGACAAACAACCCGAAGAAAGTTCAAGCACTTGAGAACCTTGGGATCGAGGTGGCAGAGGTTCTACCTGTTCATACCGGCGAAAATCCTCACAACAAAAAATATCTTTCGGTTAAGGCTGAAAAAATGGGTCACTGGCGGTAAGTTTGCTGAGTGGCTCGATGCAGTGTTCGAGGCGACAATCGTTATTTATGGAAGAGTAGCTTTGAGCGCCTCAGCACCTACTGGATCTTCGATTAAAAATCGATTCCTTTTTGTACCTTAACGCCATTGTAAAAAGCGTGCTTCGTTTCTTCTAATTCTGTTACGGTATCTGCGAGCTCTATTAGTTCTTTCCCTGCATTTCGCCCAGTTACAATGACGTGCTGATCATCTGGACGATTTTTTATGGAGTTTAATACAGAATCCTTGTCGAGATAGCCGTAAGTCAACATGTAGGTAAGCTCGTCAAGGATTACTAAGTCCATATCGGGGTCCTGAAGAAGCTTGCTTGCTTCGGACCATGTTTTTTCTGCGGCGACGATATCGCTTTGTCTGTCCTGAGTGTCCCAAGTAAACCCGGTATTCATTGTATGGAACTGAACTTGAGGGTGATCATTAAATAAGAGTTGCTCACCAGTTTCCCATTGCCCTTTTATAAATTGTATAACGCTGCAGCGAAGCCCGTGCCCAACACTGCGGGCGAGCATGCCAAATGCCGAAGAACTTTTCCCTTTTCCGTTGCCGGTGAGCACTAAAAATAGACCCTTATCAATAGTTGCAGCGGCAATATTGCCGTCTATGTGTTCTTTTTTGCGCTGCATTGCTTTCTTGTGTCGAATGTTCCGCTCTTCAGTTGATGACATTTTTTCTCCTGGCTATAGATTTATTTCAGCACCGATAAAGGCTCCACGGGAGGGCGATCGATAGTCGAGTAGTTCTCGATAGTTTTTATCAAGAGCATTTTCTACGCGAGCGAATATCTGAATGTTTTCACTAAAAGTGTATCTCGCACTGAGGTCAAGAACACCAAAATCGTCTAACGCCAGCGGTCTAGGAGAGCCAAAGCTCTCATCGATCGAATCACGCGAAACGCGGTAGAAAGCATTTAGCGATAATGAATTTTTACCATAGGTCACACCAATATTGGCGAGAACTTTAGGCCGGCGTACTCGTTGCATTCCATTACTACGTCGAGTTTTATTATGGGTAAGATTAGCTATAACACGCACTGACTCGCTGAGTTCTAATTCGCCGTTTATTTCTGTGCCTTTTGAACGACTAGTACCGATATCTTGCAGGTAACCGCTGTAGCTAGCCATATCATAAAAAATTGCATTTTCAATTTTTTGGTTAAACCTTATAGCTTCTAATCTTAACTTATCTAAATAAAAGAACTCCATTCCAAATTCATAGCCATCAGTTTCCTCGGCGTCCAGTGCAAGACCGAATGCTGGAGGGTAAGCAGAGGGACTGTTGTTATAGCCAATTTCATAGAGACTCGGAGCGCGAAAGCCCGTACCTAAATTTCCTTTTAGTTTGAGGGTCCTTTGGCCTAAATTTAATAAATAAGTGGCGGCTAACCGATAGCTGAGGTGTTCACCAAAATCTTGATTATCATCAACTCTTATGCCGCCACTAATAAAAATATCATTTGAAAAGTCCCTAAGAACGTCGAGATAGTATCCTTTGTTGTCCCTTGAGTTATTTCCGTTTTTTTCTTGCTCTAGGTCAACGCCAAAAATGAAATCAAAGTTTTCTAAACTATTGTTAGTTCCAAGATATTCCCAACGATCTAGCCCGCCTTCGCTTGCAAAACTGCTTACGCCAAGTGATAAAGAGTCCCGATCCGTTTTCGTAGAAGTATACGATACGCTATGAGTCGAGGCATTGCTTTCGTATTGCAGCTCTGCCCGAGTTGCACTGAAATTATAGATCGCTAAGCAATTATTTATGACTAAAAAAGATGAGTCATAACAGTTATCGTACTCAGTCTCTCCAGAGGCGTCTCGATGGACTAATTTGAATTCTAATTCATCTGTTACTTTTGCAGTAGCGCGGGCGTGGTAACTGCGATTTTTATATCCATCGTCATCAGGCTCGGCAGAGTCTGAAAATCTTGCGTTAAAACCATCGCTTTGAAGGTCCGTTGCATTGAAAGAAAAACTAGTTCGTTTGCGGTTTGTGCTGAGGCTGATACCGTTCTGGCTGGTACCGCGAGAACCGATTTGAGAACCGATAATAAAGTTGTTACCAAATTCTAAGTCATTTGATTCGACGTTGATAATACCACCAGCATCTGCGCCGTAACTGAGACCCTGTGGTCCTCTTAAAATCTCAACTTTACTAATGCCGCTGCTTAGGAGATGCTCGGATTGAGTAGCTACTTGGGGACCGCTGGGATCCGATAAGCGTATCCCATCCATTATCATGAGAGTACGAAAACTTTCCTCCCCGCGCACACGGATAGAAGACTGGGAACCCATTCCGCCTGATCCAGTTACTCCGACGGCAGGAGTCTGTCGAAGAATATCCGGTAGGGAAAGATTGCCCATCGCCCTTATGCGCCCTTTCGAAATTACCGTGATGGAAGAAGCGACTCGTCGAAGCTGGACAGGTGACCTGTGAGCTGTAACGACAATTTCTTCTAACGCGTTAAGGCTTGTCGGACTGGTGTTCGAATTGTCTTGTGCGAATAAGCTGGCAGAGATTAAAGTCGCTGCTAGCGAATTCAAAACAGATACGTGGTTTTTCATTTTTAAAACTCCGATAAAACGTCATTATGGCGACACCTGTCTCGTGTCAAAGGTTTTTATCAGAGAAGGGGATGAGCAGAAGAACCCATAGGCTCCACCACTGATGAAGCCCTCCGCTGCATCAAGCTTAAAGTTATTTCGGCTGGTATCGGACTGGCCAACTTGCTTTCTAAAGATTTGAAAACTGTCGGTACACCGTTGCGGGGGCAGTGTTAGAATTTAACTAACTTCCCATTTAATCAGCTTGCGCTAGAACCGATATAACTTGGCTTTTGGTTCTCAAGAGAAGTCAAAAGACGAGCGAAGTCTAAAGATAAAATAAAAAGTAGTCAATCGAGGTGGGTTTTTTGCAATTGCTTGCCTATGTATTTCATTGCGAAATACCACACGAAGAAAGTTTGGTCTGAATTTTCTTAATTATGCCTTCAGCATCGAGACCAATTTTTGCCAGCATGTCACTTGCTTGTCCGTGTTCGAGAAAAGCATCTGGCAAACCTATATTAAGTACTGGCACATTTAAGTTCTCCTTTATTAAAAATTCATTTACCGCCGATCCTGCACCTCCCATTAAACTATTTTCTTCAAGCGTTACGAGAAGGTTGTTAGTTTTGGCTAGTTCGGATATTAAAACCTCGTCGATTGGTTTTACAAAGCGCATATCTGCAACGGTCGCATTCAGTCTCTCTCCGACTTCGTTAGATGGGGCAACTAGGCTGCCGAAAGCTAGAAGCGCTATTTTTTTTCCTTTGCGCCTTAGAATTCCTTTTCCGATGTCTAGTTTTTCCTGTGTGGGAGGCAGAGAGGCACCGGTTCCTTTACCACGCGGATATCTGACTGCGGCTGGACCTTTATGTTGGAAGCCTGTTGATAGGAGCTTATATGTCTCTGCTTCATCGCTGGGCGTCATTATCACTAGATTTGGTATGCACCTGAGAAAACAAAGATCAAAGCTGCCCGCGTGTGTGGGACCGTCTTCACCGACTAACCCTGCGCGATCTATCGCGAATAAAACATCTAGTTCCTGGAGAGCCACATCGTGAATCAACTGATCATATGCGCGTTGCAAAAATGTTGAGTAAATAGCAATTACAGGCTTTTGGCCTCCGCACGCTATGCCGGCTGCAAATGTTACGGCGTGCTGTTCTGCTATCGCCACATCAAAAAATCGATCCGGAAATTTTTCTGCAAACTCGTTCATTCCGGAACCCTCTCCCATTGCTGGAGTGACAGCGATTAGTCGTTTGTCTTTTTTTGCGACGTCACACAACCACTCACCAAAAACTTGGGAGTAAGTCGCCCGATTGAGTTTTCTTGCGTCTTCCTTGGTGTTGGGTAAATTTTTCGAGTTTTTTTTCTGGGGTGTGACCTTGCTGAGCGCATGCATGCCATGCGGGTCACTTTCTGACTCGGTATAACCCTTGCCCTTTTGAGTCACAATATGAAGAAGTTGCGGTCCACGCAAAGATTTAATATTCGTGAGAATATCGACAAGGCCCTCAACATTGTGCCCATCTATAAGCCCGATATAATTGAATCCGAGTTCTTCAAAAAGAGTGCCAGGTGAAACCATTCCTTTCATGTATTCTTCTGCCCGATGGATCGCTTTCAGTGCAGGAGGCACCTTGGATAATACGCGCTTGCTTCCGCTTCTGATGAAGTTGTAGGGCTTACTCGCCCACATTCGTGCAAAATAGCTTGATAGTCCTCCCACGTTATCAGAGATGGACATATTGTTATCATTGAGGATTACTAAAATATTGTCATCAATGTGACCTGCGTGATTGAGTGCTTCGAATGCCATGCCAGCAGTCATGGCTCCGTCGCCGATAACCGCAATGTTATGATTTTCTTCAGATCGTGCTAGGTCGGATTCCTTCATGCGTCCAGCGACTAACATCCCTAGAGCCGCGCTAATTGATGTGCTTGAGTGCCCGACGCCGAATGCGTCATAGGGACTTTCTTTTTTGCTTGGGAAAGGCGCAAGGCCTCCAGCTTGACGCATGGTTAGCATGCGGGCTCGACGATCGGTTAAAATTTTATGAGGATAGGCCTGGTGACCAACGTCCCAGACAAGATTGTCTGTCGGTGTGTTGTAAACATAATGTAGCGCAATCGTAAGTTCGACGACGCCTAGTCCCGCTCCAAAATGCCCGCCGGTTTGCCCAACTGAGTAAAGCAAGAATAGGCGGAGCTCTTCAGCTAAAGTTTTTAAATCTCCAACCTGAAGTTCGCGTAAATCTTTGGGGATCGATATTCGATCCAGGATAGGTGTAGGTGGAAGTTCCAATGGTATTTTATCTAACATTTACTACCTTTGTTCATAATGTGGGCGAGGCATTATTAACCAACCGCTTTATTTAGTGATCTCTACGTACTACGTATTCAGCTAGCTCTCTCAGAGGATCAGCAGCGGAAGAGAAATTAGCCAATGCCGAAATTGCCTCTCTAGCAAGAGAGTCTGTTTTTTTCATTGCAGCCTCAAGCCCAGTTTGAGATAGGTAGGTCGGCTTACCGCGCGCTAGGTCTGAGCCTTGCGGTTTTCCTAGAACGGTGGTTTCACTTATTTCGTCAAGGATATCATCACGCACTTGAAATGCGAGGCCAATTTTTGTTGCATAAACTTCAAGAGCATCTAATTCCGCTTGTTTAACCGAGGGGTGGCTTAACGCTCCAAGCCGGACAGCCGCTTTTATTAGCGCGCCGGTTTTCAGTTCATGCATCTGCTCGAGCTGGACTGCCGTCAGGGTTTTACCTTTGGCATTGAAGTCAATTGCTTGGCCTGCTGCCATCCCTCTGCATCCTGCAGCGCTGGCCAGGATTTCGAGCATTTTTAGCTGGGTTACAGGCTTGATGGGGCTGGTCGGCGAACTCAATAATTCGAAAGCTAAAGATTGTAATGCGTCCCCGACTAATATTGCTGTGGCTTCACCAAAAGCTTTATGGACCGATGGTTTCCCGCGGCGCAGGTCGTCGTCGTCCATAGATGGTAAGTCATCATGGGTCAGGGAGTAGCAATGGATGAGCTCAACAGCCGCTGCCGGAACGTCAGCATTGGAAATTGATCCGCCAACTGACAATGCGCTTCCATAGGTAAGTGTAGGACGTATGCGCTTTCCAGCATCAACGCAAGCATAACGCATCGATCTGGAGAGGATTTCGTCACTGGCTACCCTCTCGATGGCTTGGTTTAAGGTTGTGTTTACCCTTTTCTGAGAATCAATTAAGAGCTCTTTCAGGTCGGAGCCCTGTTTTAATTTCATCGACATAATTTCACTAAATCACATTTGATTTTAAGTAGAGGGATCAAGTTCTTCCGTATCGCCTTTCTCGTTGATTAAAACCTGCACTCGCTTTTCGGCGTTATTCAATTCAGTTTGGCATTTTCGAGTTAGCTTGATCCCCTCCTCGAAAGATTTTAAGGAGTTTTCTAGACTAAGCTCGCCGTCTTCCATCATCGACACAAGGTTCTCGAGCTCTTCGATAGCTTGCTCAAAGTCAAAATCCGATTCTTGTGATGCGGTTTTTTCCTTTTTGGGCTGAGTCATAGTTTTTCCTTGCAAACAAGTTAACATTTAGTCTTAAATTATACGTCATCTCGTAGCCGAGCGTGCTACTCTTATTCTGACATACTTACCTGATACATCAACAAAAGGAGCATGAACGATTGTCAGAAAGTGACCAATTATCGACCTACGATAGTTTTGCCAGTGAGGCGGGTCGTCAATTAGGCCTGTACGCTGTTTTCGCAATTTTTTTGCTGGGCATCGTGATTTATGGCCTTTCTTTTGTTGTAACGTTAACCGGAGGAGGGGTCTCAGGAAAGGCGATAGATTTTGAAAACAATAGTATTACCATAAGTGTGGCTTACGACCCACCGCAACTCGACTCGATGAGAGCTACAGATGCGTCGAGTTTTTTGGTTTTGGCGCATGTTCTTGAAGGATTAATTTCAAACGATGAAGACAACAACTTAGCACCGGGTGTGGCAGAGCGATGGGAAATTCGTGAGGATGGGGCAACATTTTGGTTACGTGATGACGCTATGTGGAGTGACGGCCAAGCTGTTACAGCGCATGATTTTGAATTTGCATGGAAACGTGTGGTAGACCCGAAAACAGCCTCAGAGTATGCCTTCCTGCTTTTTCCAGTTGAAAACGCTGAAGCGATTACTGAAGGTCAAATGCCGGCTTCCTCGCTTGGAGTATTCGCTGTCTCGGATAGAGAATTGAGAGTAAAGTTTGAGCGCCCAACCCCATACTTTGAAAAGCTCGTTGCATTTGTTACTTATTTTCCTGCAAGGGAGGATTTTGTTAATTCAACGGATGGTCGCTATGCATCGAGTGCCGAAACAATGTTGTACAACGGCCCTTACACTGTTGATGAATGGGTTTTGGGCGCCTCAATGAAATGGTCCAAGAATCCTCACTATTGGAATGAAAAAAAAGGCTTTCTCGACGAGATTAACGTTGCTTATATCACGACTGATGTTAATGCAAAGCTAAATCTTTTCAAAGATGGTCAAATTACCGATACGGCTCTCTCGGCATCTATGCTCCCCGAGGCCATGGAGAGAAGGTGGCAGATAGATCGTTTAATGGATGGAACTGTGTTTTTTATGGAATTCAATCATCGTGACGGGCGATTGACCAATAACCGCAACTTTAGAAAGGCGTTGCAACTGGCACAAGATCCGGCTGAGTTGGTATATAAAGTTTTAAAAGAGGCTGCATATGTGCCTGCAAAAAGCCTCTTTCCCGGTTGGGTACGCGGAGCACAAGACTTTCTTCATAACGAGTACCCTCCCCAAAGCTCCGATATTGATATTGCTCTGGCGCGTGAGCATCTTGAGCTCGCGCGAGAAGAGCTGGGGCTGTCTGAATTCCCTGCTATTGTAATACTTACTGGCGACTCCTCTATGGGATTGTTAACTGCGGAGTACTATCAAGAGCTTTACAAGCGAAATCTTGGTTTAGAGATAAGGATCGATGCACAAATTTTTAAGCAGCGATTAGCAAAAATGACGTCAGGAGATTTTGATATTGTAATGGCTGGATGGGGTCCGGATTATGATGATGCTCTTACTTTCGGTGATTTGTTTTCGTCGTGGAATTTGAATAATCGTGGGCGTTATTCAAGCGATGAGATGGATGCTCAAGTTCGCATTGCTCAAGCAGAGTTGGATCCGGTCAAGCGTGCGGCTGCTTTTGGAGAGATTCAGCGGTTGGTGCACGATGATGTGGTAATTATTCCGATGTATGAGCGTGGCGTTTCATTTGTTGTGGACCCGCAGCTTGTGGGTTTTCGACGTCGTTCGGTCGGACCTGAAGTTGATTATAACTATGTGCGACTTGCGCCACTGCAGGAACCCTAATTTATGGCAATTGCAGCGTTTATTGCAAAGCGCTTGATTCAAGGCGTTTTTACAGTTTGGTTTATTGCGACAGCAACTTTTTTTGCGATGCATAATGTGCCTGGTGATCCCCTCTTAAATGAACGAGCAATGACCGACGCCATTCGGGCTAACGTTGAGGCGAAGTATGGTCTTGACAAGCCCCTCGGAACTCAATATGCGATTTATCTGAGTAATCTAGCTCGCGGTGATTTTGGTATTTCGTTCACTCAAGAGAATAGGCAGGTGAATGATATTATTCGCGAACACTTTCCTGTTTCGGCTATCTTAGGAGTGCTTGCTGTTCTTTTCGCGGCCGTTGGCGGTATTCTTTGGGGCGCACTGACGGCGTTATACCGTAATCGGATTCCAGATTATCTGATTATGTTTTTTGTGATACTCGGCATCTCTGTGCCAAGTTTTGTTATTGCGGCGTTAGGTCAACTGGCGATTGTAAATATGAATGGGGCACTCGGAATCACGCTTTTTCCAGTTGCAGGATGGGGAACGCTTGCACACATGCTTGTACCCTCGATGGTCCTCGGTCTTGGAACGATGGCGTATTTAACCAGATTAATGCGCTCATCGATGCTTGAGATAGTGAGTTCGGATTATGTTCGAACCGCTAAGGCTAAAGGAATGCCCCCGGCGCGCATTTTTGCTAAGCACCAACTACGCAATGCAATTCTGCCTGTGATAACGGTGTTGGGGCCGGCAATTGCAGCTATAACGACAGGTGGTTTTGTGGTGGAGTTGGTGTTTGCGATCCCAGGTCTTGGGAGATACTTCGTCCAAGCTGTGCAGCAACTTGATTATACTGTAATCATGGGAACCACCGTATTCTATGGCGCATTTTTAGTTTTTATGGTGATTTTTGTTGATGTGTTGTACGGATTGATCGATCCGCGTGTGAGGGTTGGTTAATGTCGAGCGGACACATCTACAATTTCAGCCCGCTAAAGCGAAGTGAAATATCCCAGTCCCAGTCAAGACCATCACTTTCTTATTGGCAGGATGCTTGGATCAGGTTAAAGGCCAACACGCGCGCGCTGATTTCGCTTTATTTAATAATCGGGCTCCTAATTTTTACGGTATTCGGGCCGCTAATCTGGAGCGTCGATCCGGCTGCCCAAGACCTTGATCAAATCAGTCGGCCTCCGGGTCAAGATCGAAGAGCGCTCATAGTGCCAGAATACAGCCCTTGGATTGATTCATGGCTCGAATTAGAGGCGGGGTCTGGTCAGGGCTTGCGACTGATTGGCGAGCCAACGACTCAGTCAATTAGGTTAGGCTGGGACCCGATAAATACCGTTTCCGGATATCGTGTTTATCGTAATATTTATCCAATAGGTATAGAGCGTGCTTATGGAATTCCTAGGGCTGAATTCTTTGATAGCCAGATTGTGAGTTTTGAAGATCGATTGGACTTAAAAGAAGGTACCTACTACTTTACCTTGGTACCAATGGATAGCACAGGGCAGTTAACTGATTCCACTGAGACCCTAGAAGTGAAAGTCAGGCGAGTTACGACTGTCCGAGAGGCAAGGCAAAAGGGTCTCATTGGATCGACTGAAAATCTAGAGGTAGGGGATTCTGTGGATCTGGCGTTTCATCCGCTTGGCACCGACTATCTTGGCAGGGATATGCTCGCAAGGTTAATGGCTGGTGCAAGAGTCTCTTTATTCATTGGTATTGGCGCACCCTTGTTCTTTGTAACTTTCGGAATCTTATTTGGCGCTACGGCTGGGTTCCTTGGCGGAAAAACAGACCAAATAATGATGCGTTTTGCCGATTTTATAGTTGCGTTACCTTTTTTGCTTTTCATGATTCTCTTTAAGATCGCTTTCGGTATTGGCCCGGGTGAGAGTGGTATAGGACCTATGCTGGTTGCTCTTGTCGTCTTAATGTGGCCAGCAACAGCGAGGCTTGTTCGAGGCCAAATTTTACAAATTCGGGAACAAGGCTATATTAGTGCGTCGCAATTACTCGGGGCGAAAACTCCCTATTTGATTTTGAGACACATGCTTCCAAATACACTCGGTGTAGTTCTAGTGACGCTTACCTTTGCTGTACCGAGCGCGATCTTTACCGAGGCATTTCTGTCGTTCATTGGTATGGGTGTCGCACCACCGACTCCCTCATGGGGCTCAATGTCTAACGAGGGTATTAAAACTATGTTAACGACACCCCATGAGCTGATTTTCCCTGCTGTGTTTATTAGCGTGACCGTACTAGCATTTAATCTTTTGGGGGATGGTCTGCGTGATGCGCTTGATGCTCGTATGAGGAATCAAGACTAATGGTGCCGTTATTGAGGGTTACTAATTTAGCGGTTGAGTTCTCAACTTATGGCGGGATAGTTCATGCTGTTCGGGGAGTGGACTTCGAACTGGAGGAGGGTCAGACACTCGCTATAGTTGGGGAATCGGGCTGTGGAAAATCAGTTACTGTGCAGAGCATGATGGGATTGACACCAATGCCGCCAGGTCGTCTTGTCTCTGGTTCGGCTCAGTTTCGGGGGGAAGAAATACTTGGTCGTCGTAAGATTCATGGAAAAGAGATAAGAGGGGCGGAAATTGGTATGATTTTTCAAGACCCCATGACATCTTTGAACCCAACAATGACAATTGGCGACCAGATTGCGGAGCCACTCCAAGTGCATCGTGGAATGAGTCGTCGCAAGGCACTCAAGGAAGCAACAGAATTACTTGAGCTTACAAAGATTCCTGAAGCGGCTAAAAGGTCAAAACAGTACCCTTTTGAATTTTCGGGAGGGATGCTTCAAAGAGCAATGATTGCTATGGCCATAGCTTGCAAGCCGTCGATTTTAATTGCCGATGAACCTACAACGGCTCTGGATGTGACTATTCAGGCCCAAATTTTAGATTTGTTGCAAGATATCCAGCGTGAAATAGGTATGGCTATAATCCTCATAACCCATGACCTAGGGGTGGTAGCTCGCGTCGCGGATGAAGTTGCAGTGATGTACGCAGGTAAGGTAGTCGAGTTTGGTAAGGTGGATGATATTTTTTATCGATCTGCTCATCCTTACACAGTCGGATTGCGAGCAGCGATGCCGGTAAATGATCCCTCGAGAAATCATGTTTTAAGTCCGATCGAGGGCAGTCCGCCGGACTTATTTGCGCCTCCGGCCGGGTGTGGTTATTGCTCTCGTTGCCCTGAGGCAATGGAAGTTTGCGCGACTGAGGCTCCTCCCACTAAAGTTCTGGACGCGGGTCATACTAGTAGCTGTTGGTTACAACAAGATGGAGCCCCTCATCCTGAAAACCTTTTTTTCAATGAGGAGAGGTTATGACTGCGACCGATCTTTTGTTAGAAATTCAGCATTTAAAGAAATATTTTGCCATGGGTAGTGGTCAGTATGTTCATGCCGTTGATGATGTTTCGTTAGACATCTTTCAGAGAGAAATTGTTGGTTTAGTCGGTGAGAGCGGCTCGGGAAAATCCACCTTCGGTAAAACCATTCTTGGTTTGCACTCAAAGACTGCCGGGAAAATTTTTTATCGTGGCGAGGCATTACCAACGAAGTACAAGACTTCGGACTATCGACGATTCTCCTCAAGAATGCAGATGATTTTTCAGGATCCATACTCCTCGCTTAATCCTCGAATGACCGTTGGTGAAATTGTTGGAGAGGGAGTTCGATTGAATAAGACTTTTGAATTAACCGAGATCCGAGATCGAGTAGCGTCGTGGCTAGAGCGTGTTGGGCTGCAAGCGGACCACATGTCGCGATATCCGCACGAATTTTCCGGAGGTCAAAGGCAGAGAATTGGAATTGCACGAGCGTTAATTCTAGAACCTGAGTTCGTCGTGTGTGATGAGCCAATCTCGGCATTAGATGTCTCTGTTCAAGCGCAAGTCGTAAATTTGATGGGTGAGTTAAAACAGTCGATGGGATTAACTCTTCTTTTTATTGCGCACGACTTGTCTATGGTTCGGTATGTCAGTGACCGGATGGCGGTGATGTATTTGGGATCCTTGATGGAGGTCGGTGCGGCTGACGATCTATATTTTAAGCCGATGCATCCTTATACCGAAGTGCTTGTGGGTTCTAATCCTGAGCCAGACCCAGCTGGAGAGCGAACGCGTTTATCAACATCGATTCAGGGAGAGATCCCGTCGCCGGTTAATGTCCCCGCAGGCTGTCGTTTCGCAAATCGATGTCCGAAGGTGATGGACGTTTGCAGATTGGATACCCCAAAACTGATTGCTATCAATGGTGCAGACCGCGAGGTTGCTTGTCATTTGTACGGTTGAAAATATCTTTTTTAACCAGCGTTTTCAATTTTCTCCATGCGTAGTATGTATTCTGTCAGCCCTCGAAAATCGGTTTTTCCACTCCCCATTCGAGGAAATGTCGATACTGTAATATATTTCTTCGGAAGAGCGATATTTGGAAGTTCGTTGGCAAGTTTTTTTGCAATTGTTGCAGGGTCAACGACCTGACTGGTAACCGCAACAATTTTTGCTCCTCGTTTTGCGTCAGGTAGTTCGATTGCGCAGCATTCGATGCCGGGCTCTGTAACTTGTTCGAGAGCCTCCTCGATGGCCACAAGAGAAACCATCTCCCCCGCAATCTTGACGAATCTTTTGAGTCGGCCCTTATGCCAAATGTAGCCATCGTCATCGATGAAGCCGAGGTCGCCTGTATCGTACCAACCACCTTTTAAGCGCATTGCGGTTTCCTCGAGATTGTTGAGGTACCCGTTCATGACTCCAGGGCCTTGTACTAGGATTTGACCGGTTTCACCGGTATCACAAATTGAGCCAGTTTCGTAATTGATGATTTTTACTTTTGTACCTGGAATAGGAGTGCCGATACTCCCCGGCCTGTTTTGTTGTCTGGGATTTACAGAAATAACCGGAGAGGTCTCGGTAGTTCCGTATCCCTCAAATATTTCTAGGTTGTGCTTTGTGTGAAATAAATCCCGAAGTGAGTCTGGGCACTTGTCGGCGCCCGAGACCGCTAACCTTATACTCGTGAAGTCGCCCGGTTTTGATTGTCTTAGGTAGCCCTCTAGAAAGAAAGGAGTACCTATCAAAAATTCAGGTTTATAATCGCGGATTATTTTTACAACGGACTTGAATTCGAGTGGGTTTGCAAAGGTAATTGATGTCATACCGAGACAAAGAGGAGTCCATAGGTTTACCGTCAGTCCAAACACATGAAAATAAGGAAGGACGGCAAGAAGGCGGTCCATGCCATAAATCTCCATATGTTCACAGAAGGCGTCGATATTAGACAGAAGATTAGCGTGGGTCAGCTGCACTGCCTTCGGGTCCTTTTCGCTCCCGCTCGTAAATAAAATTACTGCAGGAGTTTCGAGTTGTTTTTTCCCCGAGATCCTTTTAAGAATCGCCGTAGGTAATTTTGATTTTATGGCCGCCCAAACTTTTTCTAAGGGGTTTAAAGAAGAGAGAATATCTTCAATCAGGAGCATTTCGGGTATTAGCGGGCAATTAACTTTCTCAAGAAGAGCTCGCGTTGTTATGATCGTTTTGAAGTCACATTCTTGTTGTGCGTAATGGCAGTTTTGCTTGGCTCCGGTCGAGTAGTTAATCATTACCGGCGTGAGGTTTGCCATTACACTCCCAAGCACAGCTAAGGCGGCTCCTCCAGATGTGGGAAGCATGATACCAATCCGTCCGCGTTCTACTTTCTTAAATCGCTTGGATAAGATTAGCCCGGCTATTAAAGCTTGATTGAAACTGATTTCGCGGTCTGTTGTGCGATCGATAAACGCAATTTTTGCACCATCTCTTTTCGCTGAATCAATAAATCTGTGTTGCAGCATTTTTAGGGTTTACCTCCAGATTTAGATATAGCCGATGACTAATACTTTGCCGTCGAGCATGATTACGTTATGGAAAATACTGCGGAAATCTCCACGCAGGCGTTGAGCGGCAAAGTATTTACACCGATAGCTATCCGAGTATGCTTTCCCGATTCTCCGAATATTTCGACGATTAAGTCAGATGCGGCATTAATAATAGCCGGTTGATTTGTGAAGTCGCTATCGGATGCCACGAAGCCCTCGAGACGCAGGCAGGCTGAAACTCTATCTAAGTCTCCGTTGCAGGCCTCTTTGAGTGCTGCCAAAATATTTAAACAACACTGTGTCGCGGCCACTTGCGCGCGCTCAATGGAGACTTGACTAGGAACTTTCCCGGGGCTCTGCAGCACTCCAGCTTTCATCGGTATTTGGCCAGCAATATAAGCTGTGTTATTTGAAACCTTGTATGGCACATAGTTTGCGACGGGGTTTGGTATTGATGGGAGCGTGATGCCGAGCGAAGATATTTTTGTTTCGACTCTGCCACTGCTGGCGCCAAACAGTGGCACTGAATTTGATGTTAAAATAACTGCGGCAGCCGATAAACCCGTGCCCATTATCATACGACGGTCCATATCTAACTTTTGACACCCATTTTGTTTTTCTTTTTTCAGTATCCCTTTCTTGTTTTTATTTTTTTTACTATTCATTCTATATCTCGATGTTCTTTTAGTTTAAGGGAGTTGAAATGCAACGAGTTCGGGCGAGTAATCACGGTCCCCGATTGCTACCAGAATGGTTTGGCGACCCTCATGCATATAGCTAATTGGGGCACCTGTCGTGCCTGCCTCTAGCTCAATTTCCCAAAGTATGTCGCCGTTGTTTTTGTCGTAAGCTCGAAACGTTGGTCCACCACTGTTTGTCGCTATTTCAATCGGCATATCTGCAGGCACACGGCCGCCTGGTCTAAGATTGGTTTGACCCTCTCCGATAAAGAGAAGAGTTTTCGTGACCAAGGGGGAGGGTCGCCCGGGCACGCCGAGGCGCTCAAATTTTAAATGCCTTATTGCCGGATGATTAATTGGGCCAACACCATTAGGTACCATCCATATATGGTCGCCAGTATTCATATTGATCGCTGTTATGCGCCCGTAGGGTGGTTTGAAGAGCGGCAAGCCTCTGGGGCCTCCGATCCACCTTCTTGCGCCTTTTACGTAAGCAAGGTTCGTGAATTGTGGGTCGCCTGGTTCCAGATCAGCAACGAAAGGTGCCGTGATGGAGGGTACGTAAAGAATTCCGGTTTCATGGTCGAAGGCGGCCCCTTGCACATCGCCGCCACCCTGCGAGCCAGGCAACTGGATTGTTCCTTGCGTCCCGTCGGGGTCCTCGCTTCGTATTGAGGGAGGTGTGAAAAGAGGACCTGACACATATTTTGATAAAATTGCCAATGCTTCATCTCGGAGTTCTGGGGTAAAGTCTATAAGGTTTTCGACTGTGGCGCCTTGCCGATCGAAGGCCGCCGGGCGTGAAGGAAAAGGTTGTGTTGGAGAAGTTACCTCACCAGGTGTCGACGAAGTGGGAACTTCGCGTTCTTCAATGTCCCAAATCGGCTCCCCGGTTTCTCGATTAAAGGTAAACACAAATCCTTGTTTCGTAATTTGAGCTACAGCCTTAACCTCCCGTCCTTCGATATTAATGTCCATTACTATTGGAGCGGCGGGCGGATCATAGTCCCAGAGGCCATGATGGACTGTTTGGAAGTGCCATACTCGAGTTCCGGTTTTTGCATCAACAGCCACTAAACTTTGACTAAAGAGGTTATCTCCTAAACGATGGCCCCCATACATGTCGTTTGTGGCGGATGAAATCGGCATATACACCAATCCAAGCTCTTCATCAGCACTGAACAATGCCCAGACTGGCGCGTGTCCTGAGTATGACCAAGATCGGTCTTGCCAAGTCGCTGTTCCGAATTGTCCTTCTTGTGGGATCGTGTTGTAGGTCCAAACTAACTCCCCGGTAACAACGTCAAAAGCATGTACGTCGCCACGGAATGCTTCTTTGTTGCTAAAACTGTCGGACATTGCTTGGCCTATTATGACAACGTCACCAACTATCATTGGGACGCCGCCCCAACGGAAACGTTCAAACTCGGCTGGCATTAACTGCAGATTAACTCGTCCTGCGATGCCAAAAGATTCTATTGCTGACCCGGTTTTCGCATCGAGTGCATAGAGAAAGGTGCCTCTCTGAACAATTACCCGTTGCTCAGTTCCATTGTCCCAATAAGCGATACCCCTCGTTGGTGCACCCGGAAGTCCCTCCGCTCCTCCGGGAGCTTCTTGTACCCAGACTGTCTCCCCTGTGCCTGGGTCGAAGGCCTCAACCAGTCCAACTGCGTTTGGAATATAACCGATACCTCCTCGCACTACTGCTGCCGCGACATAATTGGAAGAAAACCTTTGGTTCGGGTTTAATTGAAGATAACGGGGGTCGAGTGCTGGTCGTCTCCAAGCAATTTCGACTTCGTTAATGTTTGCTGCATTTATTTCTTCAAGTGGCGCGTATTTGGTGTTTCCAAGATCAGCTCCGTAGGCTGCCCATTCGCCTGACTCGGCAGTGACTAGATTTTCGTTGGATTGGGAAACCGCCTCGCTGAGATTGGCAGTCGGCATATCGCTTGATGACTGAGATGGCAATTCGGGGGAACAACTGATGATAAGCGTTGTGAGCAGGCTTACAAGGGAGGCCCCAGAGCCATTGCGATGTGATAATTTTATTTTCGAGTACAGTGAGTACCGAAGTAGGTCCTTTAAGAAAATTCTCGGCATCTCGCTGCTCCCAAATCCATTAAGACAGCGTTAGATTCTAACTGGTCTGCTGAAATTTTAAAGGTTTTGTGCGCTGAGGCGCCAACGAAAAGATCTAGCGTGCTAGTCTCGACTTGATAAAGCGCGTTAGAGGACCAAAAATTGGGAGATTTTCGTATACAAGCGATCCGAGGTCGTAATATTCTCGGTGATAGATGACCTGCCCGTCGTGAGTTTTAATAAAACTTGACCCTTCGACCCGAACGATCTTGCCGCCCCTAATCCTGGGATGGCTGATAAACATGGTCCAGGCGAGGAAGATCTCGGAGTTTGTGTCGACAGTTTGGTGAAATTTAAAGGAACAGCTGTTGCAATTATCATACAGTGTCTTAAAGTGCGCCTTTAGTCTATCTCGTCCATTGATGGCGTGAGTGGGATCTTCAAAATGTACGTCTTCAGCGTACAGACTTTCGACCGTGCTGAAATCGCCGGAAGCAACGTTTCCGTAGAATTCCAGTACGCGTTCACTGACCGACTGGATGGAGGCTTCGTCAGAATTGCGGAGAGAGACTACGTTCATTATGTATCCTGTCGGAGATGATATGTGACCAGTTTTGGATTTCTTAGCCGAAAGGGAGATAAA